>Ga0307415_100000011_pt1 | contig 84750 bp, 68 predicted proteins | sample DK1Cmetagenome_FD_204524 | JGI IMG/M metagenome (GOLD analysis project Ga0307415, IMG submission 204524) | Maize rhizosphere microbial communities from greenhouse at UC Davis, California, United States - DK15-C-2 | ecosystem: Host-associated > Plants > Roots > Rhizosphere > Soil | place: USA... | reverse complement strand
CCGACATCTGGCGCATCGTCCTGGATCCCACCACCGGCCTACCGCTGGACGTCGGCCGGGCCCACCGGCTCGTGCCGCACTGGATCCGTCGAGCGTTGTACGCCCGGGATCGTGGCTGCCGCTGGCCTAGCTGCTCGACCCCGGCGCCGTGGACCGACGCCCATCATCTGCGGCACTGGCACGACGGCGGGGCCACCCGGGTCGAAGATCTCCTCTTGCTGTGCCGGTACCATCACGTGTGCGTCCACGAGGGACGGTGGCGCATCCATCTCGACCCGGCCACCGGACAGGTCAGCGTCACACGACCCGACGGCAGCACCCCCCACGACCTCGGGCCCACCCGACCCTGGACCACACCCACCACCCAAGCCAACGACCCACCCGACACCCAGGCCCACGACCCACCCGACACCTCGTAGCTAACAGACCTGGCAGGTGACCGTCGGACCCTACGGCTCGCGGGCCTCCAGGGTCGCCACGGCGCGCCGCAGCGCCTTCGCCCGCGCCGCGGGAGTGCGCGCCTTGAGCAGCGGCAGGTACGTCGCGTACCGCTCGCTGCGACCCAGCGCTTCGAACGCCGCCCGCGCACGGTCGTTGCCGGCCAGCGCCGCGGTCAGGTCCTCGGGTGCGGCCGCGCTGCGCTGGGACTCATAGGCCGCTTCCCAGCGACCGTCGGCCTTGGCCGCCGCCACCTGGGCCCGGCCGGCCGGGCGCATCCGCCCGGCCGCCTCCAGGGCCTCGACCCTCTCGACGTTGACCCGCGACCAGGGACTGCCCGGCCGGCGCGGCGAGTACCGCTGCAGAAAGTGCGTGTCGTCCAGGGCGCGGCGATTGCTGTCGATCCAGCCATGGCAGATGGCCACGTCGCCGGCCTCGGCGGCCGTCACACCGGGTACGCCCGAGCCCTTCTTGGCGATCCGCAGCCACACCTCCGGTCGGGTCTGGCCGTGCTCGGCCAGCCACCGGTCAAACTCGTCGGCGCCCGCGCAGTCGATGATCTCGGAGTCGTCCACGGCTCACCACTCCAGGCGAGCGGCCAGCTCGTGCAGCCATTCGGCGAATCCCTCGGCGCCGTCGAACGACACCGTGGCCACCGCCCGCAGCCGCGGGTCCGTCTCCTCACCGTGGTCGACCAGCAGCGCGAAGCCACCGGAGTCCAGCACCACCCGGAACGCCGGCAGGTCCCCGACATCGTCACCGGCATAGGCCACGACGGCGGGCCGGAGGCCGTCGACGAGGTCGGCGATCGCGGTGCCCTTGTCGATGTCCAGCGGTGGTCGCAGTTCCTCGACCAGCTTGCCGGACTCCCGCCGCAGACCCGTTGACGCGGCCAGCTCTGAGACGACCTCCTGGACCGCCCGCTGGGCCGCGGCCCGGTCCGGCGAGCGCCGCCAGTGCACCGCGACCGACACCGCCTTGTCCTCGACGAGGATCCCCGGATGGTCGGCGAAGCGCGCCCGCAGAAAGGTCGTGGCCGACTCGACGCGGTCGGTCCATCCGCCCACATCGGGATGCAGGCGCCGCTGGCCGTCGGCGAACTCCTCGACCCCGTACGACCCGATGAGCCGCACACCCGGGATGGATACCCGCTCGATGAGGAACGCCAGCGGCCGACCGGAGATCACGGCGACGAGTCGCAGCCGCCGGGCGATGCGTTCGAGGATCCGCGCGACGCCGTCGAGCATCCGACTCGTCTCGGGATCCTCGACGATGGGCGAGAGGACGCCGTCGAAGTCCGACACCAGGATCGCGCGGCTGGCGTCGCGGACCACGGCATCGATCAACGCGTCGCGATCGACCAACCTGACTCCCGTACGGGCTGACCCCAAGTCCTCACACGATCATAAGGTCAGCCGACCACGAACGGGCCGGTGAACCACCGTCCGGCGGATTCCCCGGAGGCGCTCGGACGGTCCGCGAACCCGCGGCGCGAACGCGGCGTCGGCCCGCCCGGAATGGCTCCGGGCGGGCGACGGGCGCGATCGGCCGGCTACCAGAGGTTGCCGTCGGTGTAGATGTAGATATTGACCAGCGTGTTCGTATCCTTGTTGTTCTTGGCGCAGAACGTGTAGAAGCCGGCGCCCGGGAAGTTGCCCAGCGAGCTGCGGCGCTCGACGGCGTAGTTCGGGACGCTGCCGAACGAGCTCTGCACCAGCGCACCGTCCTTGTACAGGGTGAACTTCGCGCCCTGCCGGTCGGCGAAGCCCTCGCCGCGGACCTGGTAGCTGGCGTAGGCGCCGACGCACGCCGTGCTGCCCGGCGTGAGCGTGAGGCCGTAGCCGGAGTACCCGGCCTGGGCCGGCGCCGGGGCGGCGGCGAGCGCGGCGCCGGCCAGGGCGGCGATGACCGCGCCGCGGCGCAGGCGGCGGGCCAGGCGGGAGCGGGTCGTGGTGGTCGTGGTGGACATGGCTGCCTCCTGAGGCATCGTGGTGAACCGCAACGAGCCAGAAGGTATGTGCCGGCGATGTTCACGATGAAGACCATTTACCGCTCAGTTCGCGTCCAGTCTTCGCTCATCCGCTGGAGTGACGCGTGGGGCGGACGGTCGTCGGCGGGTAGGAGGGCCGGATGGGTCTGCGGAGGGACGCGCGCCGGGCGCCGCGGGCCTACCGTGCCCATGTTGGCTGTCCTACAAAGCGGGGAGGTCTATATGCGAATCATTCCATTGGCACCGCTCGCAAGCTCGCGTCGGCTTGGTGCTCGTGTCCTGGCGATGACGGCGGTCGTCGCCCTCGTACCGGTCGCCGGGGTGACCGCCAGCATGCCGGCGACCGCGGCAGCGCCGGCGACATCCGCGCCCGCCTGGGCAGCCTGCCCGCCGGCGCCGGGCCGCGACCCCCGGCAGGAGTGCGCCACGCTCGCCGTGCCGCTGGACTACCGGGCCTCCGGTGGTCGCACCATCGACATCGCGATCTCCCGGATCCGCACCGCGGTGCCGGGCCTGCGCCGAGGCATTCTCACGTTCAACCCGGGCGGTCCCGGGGGGCCGGGAATCGACCTGCCGTCGGCGTTCGCCGGATTCGCGCCGCCGGAGGTGCTGGCCCGTTACGACCTCATCGGCTTCGACCCCCGCGGGATCGCCCAGAGTACGCCGATCACGTGCGGCCTGGGTCAGTCCGACCCGACGCTGCTGCTTCCGTACCCGGCACCGGACGGGCGGATCGCGCGCAACGTGGCCTTCGCTCGGACCACCGCCGCTCGGTGTGAGGCCGGCGCGGGCGACGTGCTGCGCCACATCACGACGGCCAACACCGCCCGCGACATGGACCGCATCCGCGCCGCGCTCGGTGAGCCGAAGCTGTCCTACCTCGGCATCTCCTACGGCACCTACCTGGGCGCGGTGTACACCTCGCTCTTCCCGCACCGCAGCGACCGCATCGTGCTCGACAGCGCGGTCGATCCGACCATCGTGTGGCGGGGCATGTGGCGCACCTGGAGCGCCGGCGTGGAGCTGCGCTTCGGCGACTTCGCGACCTTCGCCGCGGCCAACGACGCCACGTACGGGCTCGGCGCCACCCCGGCGCGGGTGCGGGCGACCTTCGACCGGATCGTGTCCACGCTGGACCGGACGCCGATCACCGATCCGAGTCTTCCCTTCCCGCTGGATGGCAACCTGGTCCGCGAGGGCACCCGCGGGTCGCTCTACTTCGACGAGTTCCTCCCGCTCCTGGCCGCCGACCTGCAGACCATCAAGGCGATCATCGACGGATCCACCGTGGACGTCGCCGTTGTGGCCGACCGGCTGCGCGCCGCGTCGCGGGGCAACGTGACGGCGGCCGTCGACGTGCCGGTGGACAACCAGTTCGCCGCGCTCTACGCGATCGTCTGCGGCGACGCCCCCTGGCCGCGCAGCATCGCCCGGCACGCCCGCGACGTGGCGGTCGATCGGCGGGCCCATCCGCTCACCGCGGGCATGCCGGCCAACCTGTGGCCGTGCGCGTTCTGGCCGCACCGCCCGGTCGAGCCGCCGGTGGCGGTCACCGACCGCGGGCCGCGCAACGTCCTGATCCTGCAGAACACGCGTGACCCGGCCACCCCGCTGGTGGCCGCGCTCGGACTGCGGCGGGCGTTGGGCTCACGGGCCGCTATGGTCACCGTGGACCAGGGCGGGCACGGCACGTACTCGCTCGGAACCTGCGCCGACCAGATCACCCACGCGTTCCTGATCACCGGCCAGCTGCCGCGGCGGGACCGGGTCTGCGTCGGGCGGCCCCTGCCGACCGGCCCCGCCGGCCCGGCCGGCCTCACGGCACCGGCCGCTCCGATGATCCGTCCGGCAGGTCCACTGTAGAGTGTGCGTGATCGTGAAGGCTGGGTGTACCCAGGGGTGCACTCAGCCTTCGCGATCAATAGATGCGCCGGCCGTGGGCGTCGGGCACCCCGGACTTGCGGTGGAAGTACGTGTTGATCTGGTCGCGCCACTCCTCGGCGCTTCGCGCCTGCTCCTCGAGACGTTCGCTCACCCGGGCGTGCAAGCGGGGGTTGACCAGCCCGGCGTCCGCGATCTCCGCCCACCGTTCCCGCATCCGCGCCACCCGCTCGACTCCGGCGAAGTGGGTGTCGTAGATGTGCTGGATGACCGTCGGGCCACCGCGTAGTACATGCCCGTACGGCACGTGGTGGAAGAAGAGCAGCAGCTCGTCCGGGCACTCGGCCAGTGATTCGTAGACCTCCGACCACGGCGGCGGGTACTGGCCGGTGAACCCGGTGCCCGTGGCCCGGGTGCGGTCGACCCCGACCCCGTCGCGGTCGGCGAAGTGGTACGTGCCCCACTGGGTGTACTCGTAGCCGTCCACATCGGGGCCGTAGTGGTGCCCGGGGCGGACCATGAAGCCGACGGCCAGCGGTGCCGTATAGCTCTCGTAGGTGGACCAGGACTCGTCCATCACCGCGTGCAGCGTCCGCCGCAGCCGGTCCGGGTCGCCGGTCGCCGCGGGCGTGAACGTCAGGTCGATCCACTCGTCCAGGACGGACAGCGGGTTCAGGTCGGGGGCCCAGGCCAGCCGGCCGGCCGCATACAGGTTGGCCTGGGCCAGCGGATGGCCGGTCCAGAAGGGATCGTCGCCCACATTGGACACGACGACCAGGCCGCCCCCGTCGACCAGGCCGGCCACGGTCGGCCCGTCCGAGCCGCGGGGGCGGAATCCGAGCACCTCGCTCCACATCGGACCGAGGTAGCACACGTGCCGCTGCTGGCCGGTGTACTCCTGCGTCGCCTGGATCTCCACCGCGACCCGGGTGGCCGGGATTGCCGCGATCACCGGTGACACCGGCTCGCGGGTCTGGAAGTCGAGCGGGCCGTGCTTGACCTGCAGGATCACGTTGTCGTGGAACCGGCCGTCGAGCGGCGCGAAGTGGTCGAACGCCGCCCGGGCCCGGTCGGTGGACCGGTCCCGCCAGTCCTGCCGATGGTTGTAGACGAAGGCCCGCCAGTGCACGACGCCGCCGTACGGGGCCAGGGCCTCCGCGAGCATGTTCGCGCCGTCGGCGTGGTCGCGCCCGTACCCGAACGGACCCGGCTGCCCCTCGGAGTCCGCCTTCACGACATAGCCGCCGAGATCGGGGACCGTCTCGTAGGCCCGCCGCGAGGCCCGCGCCCACCACGCCCGCACCCGCTCGTCGAGCGGATCGGCCGTCGGCAGCCCACCGAGCAGCATCGGCGCGGCGAAGTTGACCGACAGGTGCACCCGGATCCCGTACGGGCGCAGGCGGTCGGCGATGGCGCCGACGTCGGCGAGCCGGTCGGTCAGCAGGCGGATCGCGTTTCCCTGCACGTTCACGTTGTTCACCGAGACCGCGTTCACCCCGATGGCGGCCAGCAACCGGCCGTACTCACGGACCCGGTCCAGGTCGCCGCGCAGGGCACCGTCGGACCAGAAGATGGACCCGCCGGCGTAGCCGCGCTCGACCTGCCCCATGAACGGATTCACGTCGACGTTGTCCCAGTGGTCAACCATGCGGCGCCGCAGCGCCGGGCCGTGGCGCACCTGCGGCCACGCGCCCGCGAACGCCGACTCACCGAGTCGCACGACGTGGAAGAGCCCGTAGAGCAACCCGGCCGGTTCGTCGGCCCGTACGACGGTGACGCCGTCGCGTCGGGCCATCGTGAAGCCCTCGTCGCCCGATCCGGCGGTGTCCTCGGCCGGCGCCAGCCCGAGCATGAGGTCGAACGACGAGTCCATGTCGAGTTCGCCCATCGGCCCGGGCTCCCGGTGGGCGCTGCCGCCGAACCGGGCGATGGCCTGACCGATCTCGTCCCATACGGTGTCGACGAGCGGCCCGCCGCCGCACACGAGGGTCCGCCGGGATCCGACGGCCTGGAACGCCTCCGGCGGCAGCCAGGCGGGGTGGATCGGATCGGACGTGGTCACGGCGACGATCTTCTCCCGCCGCGACTGGACAAGTCAATCGATAAGCGTAAGTGTCGATCCGGCCGGCCGCCCGGGTCGTGCAGCTCCAGCGGGGAGCACTCGTCGGGCAGGGTGGCTCTAGCCGCGGCCCTGCCCTGCCGCCGGTGGATCAGCCGAGGCGGACATCGATGACCCGGATGGCCGACGGCGTGGTGCCGCTGGAGCGCTGCTGGTACAGGATGGACAGTATCCCGTCGGAGCGCACGCGCTGCTCGTCGACGATGACTTCGCCGAACGCGTTGAGGCCCGAGCCGTCGAAGCGCACGGTCCAGTCGGTCCAGCCGCTGGACCGGCTGGCGGTGATGATGCGGCCGAACGGCAGCACGACGTAGACGTTGTCGGCCGAGTCGAACACGATGCGGGACCGGCCGAAGGCGCCCAGCGCCACCGGGATCTCCATCTTCACCCACCCGCCCGACGCGGCGCGGTACAGGTGGAAGGCCCGACCCGACGAGCGCCGCTGGCCGACATAGTCGCTGACGCACTGGGTGAACCGTCCGGGCACGTAGCTGATGATCGCGTGCGGGGCGCCGGCCGAGTCGATGGCCTGGCTCTCCTGGTTGATGAGAGCGTGGTCGACGTTGAGCGGGTCCACCACATGCCCGGCGGTGGACACGGAGACCACAGTGGAGCCTCCCGTGCTGGCGACCACGGCGCCGGCGTTGTTGCGCCAGGTCCGGCCGCGGTCGTCGCTGTAGACGTAGCCGGTGTCGTGGTTGGCCAGCCCGCCCTGGTTGCACAGCACCGCGGTGTTGCCCTCCCGCCAGGTGAACGCCGCGTGCAGCCGCCCGGATCCGCCATAGGTCAGGCCATGCAGGTAGAGGTTGCGGGTCGTGCTGGTGGCACCGTGCTGCGAGTACGAGCCGGTGGCCGACGACCAGCGCCCGAGCCGGGTCCAGACCCCGTTGGCGTACTCGGCCAGCTCCATCTGCCCGTTGCCCGAGCGTCCGGTGCGGAAGCTGAACTGCAGCCGACCCTCCGGCGTGGCGATGAACCGCGGGTACGTCATCGCGCCCAGCTCGACCCCGTCCAGGCCGCGCTGCACCGCGCCGAACCGGGCCCCGGTCCAGGTCCGGTTGGCCGGATCGGTGACCAGGCCGGCCTCCGACTTGACGTAGAAGATCCGGCTGTCGTGGGTGTCCATCGCGATGTGCAGCCGGCCGTCGGCCGCGGACACGCCCAGCGAGATGCTGTTGTGCGAGTCGTTGACGCTCAACGCGTGCGGCAGCGTGACCCTCTCCCAGGCCCCGGACGGCAGGGCCCGCCGGGCCACGACCGCGTTGCGGTTGGACGTGTACCAGGCCGCGTACTGGCGACCGGCGAAGGTCAGGAGGCCGCTCTGCTGGTACGAGGCGTTGTTGACCAGTCCCTCGTACGACACGAAGTAGACCGCGGACGGATCGAGCAACGTGTCGCCCACGCGGGTCACCGGGGGTCCCGCCGCGGCGGGTGCGGCGACGGCGGTCACCAGGCCCGCGGCCACCACCACCGCGGCGACCATACGAAGCAGTCGAGACCGCACGAAACAAGGCTGTCGCACCCCAACGATGTTTGTCAATGACGTTGATCCGGAAGGATTCTGCCCGATCACTCGAAGTCGGTGCCGGCCAGCTGCACGCCGGTGTGGCCGTCCCACAGTCGCATGGTCCCGTCCTGGGCGCCGGCCGTGGCGAACAGCGCGTTGTCGGCGCTGAATGCGACGTCCGCCACCCTGCCGGCATGGCACAGCACCGTCAGCAGCACCTCGCCGGTCGCCGTGTCCCACACCCGGACCCAGCCGCCCTCCGGCGCGGCGAAGATGTCCCAACCGTCGCTGGCCGCCAGGCGAGCGCCGTCGGGGCTGAAACCGTACGGCCACCACCGCGGTTGTTGGCGGCCGTCGTCATCGGGCGTGGTATCGCCGCCGTCGGCCACGGTGAGCACGCGATCGCCGCGGACGTCCCAGATCTGGATCGTCCCGTCGGCCGCCCGCCGGGCGAAGCGGCTCCCATCCGGGGCGAGGCACACCGCCTTCTCGGCCGGCTCGACCCTGCGGGCGGTGCGGCCCCGGCCCGTGCGTAGATTCCACACGCGCACGGCCCGGGCCCGGTGGCCCACCGGGTCGGTGTCCAGCGCGACGACCTCGGCACCGTCGGCGCTGAACGCCACGGCAGCGATCCACGCCTTGGCACCGGACAGCACCCGATCCCGGGTACCGGAGCGCGCGTCCCACACCCGCACGAGGCCGCGATCGTGGCCGGTGGCCAGCCTGGTCGCGTCGGGGCTGAACGCCACAACGTTGGCCGGGGGCTGGCCGGACGCCTCGCTGCTGTGCGTCCACAGCTGCGTGCCGGAGGCGGCATCCCACACGCGTAGCGTTCGCTCACCCAGGCCGGCGACCAGTCCGCCGCTCGGGCTGAGCACGAACCGCGTGACCTCCTGCTCCTCGATGTCCACGATGCTGGGGTAGGTGGCGACCTCCAGGCCGGTGTGGGCGTCCCACAGCCGCACGACGGGATCGCGGCCGCCGGCGCTGGCCAGCCGGGTCCCATCCGGGCTGAAGGCGAGGCCGCGTGGTGCGACGCCGCGCTGCGGGACGGTGAGCACCGGCTCCCCGTCCCGGATCCGCCACACCTCGACCTTCCCGTGGCCGCCCACGGCCAGCGACGAGTCGTCCGGACTGAACGCCACCGCCGCGACATCGTCGGCCACCATGTCCAGGACCTGCGCCCCGGTCGAGGCGTCCCACACCCGGGCACCCCGGGGGATCGCCGCCGCCAACAGGCTGCCGTCCCGACTGAACGCCACGTCCGTGGCCCCGCGGCCCGGCCCGGCCGGCATTGACAGCTGACGCTCCCCCGTCCGCGCATCCCACACCCGCGTCTCGGCGCAGAAGGTGCTCGTCGCCAGGCGCAGACCGTCCGGACTGAACGCCACGGCGAAGATCTCGTCGTGATCGTCGCGGGACATCCAGTGCTCGTGACAATAGATGGTCAGGGTGTTCTCACCCGTGGCGACGTCCCACAACCGCGCCGATCCGTCGTCGCCCGCGGTGGCGATGCGGGTCCCGTCGGGGCTGAACACCACGTCGTGGAGGCGTGCGTCACGCAGCCACGATTCGCGACCCGGGTGCTCAACCTTCCGCCACACGGCGCCGCTGCTGGCATCGGCCAGCATCACGCCACCCTCGGCGTCCGAGACGGCCAGCGCCGCGCCGTCCGGGCTGTAGGCCACCCCGGTGACCGAATCCAGGTAGCGCAGGCACAGCACCTCGGCGCCGCTGGCCGCGTGCCAGATCCGCACGGTCCGGTCCAGGCCGGCCGTGACCAGGCGCGAGCCGTCCGGGCTGAGCGCCATGGCCACGACCGACGCCGCGTGGCCGAGCAGCCGCCGGCGCAGCGTGCCCGAGTGCGCGTCCCAGATGGACACCGCGCCGCCGGTCCCGGCGACCACCAGCGACCGGCCGTCCGGGCTGTACGCAACGCAGGAGACCCAGCCCGGATGGCCGGCGAATGGTGGGACCACGTGGTCCACCGTACCGAGCGCCGGCAATGACCTTCAGTCGATGGGGCAGGCCACGTCGCACACCTCATCGTCCGGCCCGGCCGCGTTGAAGTCGCAGAAGTACACCTCGCGGGGCGGGCCGGCCATCGACCGCTTCTGCGCACCGATCCAACCGAACACCGCGTCGAAGGCGGAGAGGATCTGCGGGTACGCCACCTGGGCCTTGCGCAGCCGGACGTACACCTCGCGGTGGGCCGGCTCGCGTCGCGTCGGCCGGTCGATCGGCCCGTCCCCGGACGGGTCGATCGGGGTGCACACCTCGACCGGGCCGTCGCTGTCCTGGTTGACCTCGCCGTGGTAGATCACGAACTGCGGCCCGGTCATGCCGCCGAGCTCGTCCGCCGACCTGGCCGCCCGGGGCATCGACTGTCCCAGCCAGGCGGGCAGCTCCTCGACGAGTACGTGCCGCTGCTCGGTGAGGACCAGTTGTTCGGGTACGTCGCGCTGGTGGATCTCGTACATCGAAAGGGCTCCTTCCGGGTCGCCCGCAAGCCGGATGCGCAGGTGCATGGCGAGCTCCCGCTGCGAGGCCACCCGCCGTTCGACGCCGTCCCAGTACTCCGCGAGCAGGCTCGCGCCCCGGGGCGGCGGCGCCGCGACGATGGTGGCGACCACGGCCAGCGGCATGTCCAGGCGCCGCAGCGTCGCCACAAGCCGGGCCGCGCCGAGCTGGCTCTCGCGGTAGCGCCGGTACCCGCTGTCGGGGTCGACCTGCTCGGGCCGCAGCAGACCCTGCCGCTCGTACAGCCGCAGCGCCTTGGCCGAGAGCCGGGAGCGCCGGGAGAACTGGCCGATCGTCAGCAGCCGATCGCCGGTCCGTGGTCCCGACTCGTACGGTCCGGGTTGGACGATCGCGCCCACGTTGTCCATGCCACGTCACATCCTCGGGCCGGGCCCTGTGCCCGACCGGTCTTGACCCTCGACCCTGCCCCTGGGACAAGGTCAAGCCCTTCGAGGACACTATCGCCGACGGAAGGTCCCTGGACGTGTGTCCAATGTCTACCGCGGTGCCGTTCGACCGTACGACGCCACGATCACCGGCTGGGCGGGTTCGTCCCCGACAGGTCGGTTGAGGCGCCGGTGTCGTCGGTCGGGCGGTCACGCTAGGCTCGGTTCCGGACGTTCTACGACCGGAAATGGTGCGCAGGAGGGACACCCCGTGGAATCCGACGCGAGTCCCACCGCACGGGCGCTGCTGACGCTCGAGCTCGTCCAGGGCAGCCCCGGCATCACCGCGGACCGGATCGCCGACAAGCTCGGTGTGTCGGAGCGGGCGGCCCGTCGCTATGTCGGCATCCTGCGCGAGGCCGGCATCCCGATCGAGTCGGTCCGGGGTCCGTACGGCGGGTACCGCGTCGGTCGAGGCCTGCGGCTGCCACCGCTGGTGTTCACCGCGCCCGAGGCTCTCGGCCTGGTGATGGCCGTGCTCGACGGTCACCACGACGCGAGCGACCCGGCCAGCCTCGTCGGCAGCGCGCTGGGCAAGATCATGCGGGCGCTGCCGGAGCCCGTCGCCGCCCAGGCCGAGGCGGTCCGCCGGGGCACCGCGCCCACACCCGACCGGGCCGCCGTCCGACCCGGCCCGGAGGCCACGACCGCGCTCGTCCAGGCGTGCTCGGATCGCCGGCGGGTGCGCGTGGACTACCGCTCGGAGGCCGGTTCGCAGTGGACCGCTGAGGTGGACCCGTGGGCGGTCGTTGTGCGCCACGGCCGGTGGTACCTGCTGTGCTGGTCGCACACGTCGAACGGCCGCCGGGCGTACCGGATCGACCGGGTCCGCGCGGTCGAGGTGCTCGCCGACCGGTTCGATCCCCCGACCAGCCTCGATCCGGTCGCCTCCCTCGAGGAGCATCTCGCGATCGGTTGGGAGTATTCGGTGGAGATCGTCATCGATGCGCCGTTGGACACGGTGGCCCGGTGCGTGCCGCGGGTCCTGGGGCGCCTGACGCCCGTCGACGACGGCACGTGCCGCCTGGACGGCACGACCAGCAACCCCTGGTGGTACGCCGAGCAGCTCGCCGCGCTGCCGGCGGCGTTCCAGATCCTCGGTGGCCCGGAGGTGCGCCACACCGCGCGGTTGCTCGGCCAGCGCCTGCTCACCGCGGCCGGCGAAGCCGCGAACTGATCCACAGTAGACGCGGAAGCGGAGGTCGGATGGACGAAAGCTCGACGCTGGAGGAGCTGCTGAAGCGCCGGGCCAGCACCCGGGACGCGGCGCGGGCGAACGCGGTGGCGGCCCGGCACGCGGCCGGTCGGCGCACCGCCCGGGAGAACATCGAGGACCTGGTCGACGAGGGGTCCTTCCTGGAGTACGGCGGTCTGGCCACCGCCGCCCAGGAACAGCACCGCAGCGTCGAGGAGCTCATCGAACGCACGCCGGCCGACGGTCTGGTGGCCGGCACCGCCCGCGTGAACGGGGCGCCCTGCGCGGTCCTGTCCTACGACTACCTTGTCCTCGCCGGTACCCAGGGGATGCGCGGACATCACAAGACCGACCGGCTGCTGGGGCTGGTCGACCGGATGCGCCTGCCCGTGGTGTTCTTCGCCGAGGGCGGCGGCGGCCGGCCAGGCGACACGGACTATCCCGTGGTGTCCGCGCTGGATGTGCGTACCTTCGCGCTGTGGGCGCGACTGTCCGGTGTGGTGCCACGCATCACGGTCGTCGCGGGGCGGTGCTTCGCCGGCAACGCGGTCATCGCGGGTTCGTCCGACCTGATCGTGGCCACCCGGGATGCCAACCTGGGCATGGCCGGGCCGGCCATGATCGCCGGTGGCGGCTTGGGGCACTTCACCCCGGAGGAGATCGGGCCGATCGACGTGCAGACCCGCAATGGCGTCGTGGACGTGGCCGTGGCGGACGAGGCGGAAGCGGTCGCGGTCGCGCGACGACTGCTCGGGTACTTCCAGGGCACGGCAACGCCGGGCGACGCGCCCGACCAGCGGGTGCTGCGCACCGTGGTGCCGGAGCGGGAGCGGACCGCGTACGACGTCCGTCCGATCGTGACAACGTTGGCCGACGACGGCTCCGTGACGTTCCTGCGCGAGCGCTTCGCCCCCGAGCTGGTGACCGCGCTGGTCCGCGTCGAGGGCCGGACCGTCGGCGTGATGGCCAACCAGACCACACACATGGCCGGTGCCATCACCAGCGACGGGGCCGACAAGGCGGCCCGGTTCCTCCAGCTGTGCGACGCGTTCGGGTTCCCGGTTGTCTCCCTTGTGGACACCCCCGGCATCATGGTCGGCCCCGATGCCGAGAGGACCGCGCTCGTGCGCCACTCGTCGCGCCTGCTGGTGGCCGGGGCCCGGCTGCAGGTGCCCCTGATCGGCGTCGTGCTGCGGCGCGGGTACGGGCTGGGGGCCCAGGCGATGCTGGGCGGCAGTACCCACGAACCGCTGCTGACCGTGGCCTGGCCGGGCGCGCACCTGGGGCCGATGGGGCTGGAGGGCGCGGTCCGCCTCGCGATGCGCAAACAACTCGATGCCATCCCGGAACCCGACGAGCGGGAGCGGACGGTCCGAGCGCTCACCGAGCTGTACCGGGAACGGGCCAAGGCGCTCAACGCCGCGCGCGTGTTCGAGATCGACGACGTGATCGACCCGGCCCAGACGCGTGAGGTCGTCGCGTCCGCGCTCACCACCGCGGCCGCCGCCGGACGGTTGTCGGGCAGCGGCCGACCCGTGGACACCTGGTAGGCGGCCTCCGTCGACCCGGTCACAACCGACGACGGTCGCCGCGGGGCGACCCGATCCCTAGCTGCTCGGAGCGATCCAGTCGGGGTGCTTGGCGAGGAACGCCTCGACGGTGTCACCGCGGACCGACGTGAGCAGGCTCGTCAGCAGCGGCGTGATCTGCTCGAACGACTGGTTGTTGACGCGTACGCTGGCGTACCGGCCGGCGTTGGTCTTGATCATCGTTACGTCGCCGCTGCCGATTCTGCGCAGTGTGAACATCCAGTCGAGTACCGTGTTGCCACCCAGGTCCAGCGTCAGCAGCTCGCCGGCGGAGTTGATCACGGCCGCCAGCTTCTGGGGATCGCTGAGCGTCCGCCGGCTCAACAGGTCGGAGAACACGGCGGCCAGGAACTGCTGCTGGTGGCGCTGCCGGCCGTAGTCGCCGTCGCCCAGCTCGAGGTAGTAGCGCTGCCGCACATAGTCCAGCGCCTCCCAGGGCGCCAGGTGTCGACAGGCCTTCTTGTAGGTCTTGGCGATGGATCGGTCGCCGTGCGTATCGCCCACGTAGCGCCCGTCGCGGTCGTAGTGCTTGGACCAGACCGTTTCGTCGATGCACATGTGGACGCCACCGAGCGCGGTGACCAGCTTCTTGAAGCCGGCGTGGTTCACGATGGCCACCGCGTTGAAGGTCAGCCCGCCCGGCACCAGCGATTTGACCACTGTGGACACGAGCCGGGCCCCGCGGGCGCGGCCCTCCGTACCGCCGTCCCCGACCCAGGCGCCGGCCTCGTTCTGCCGGCGATTGCCGAACGCGAACACCTCGCTCAGCTTCACCTGGCTGCGGCCCGGGAACTGCGATTCCGGGAACGCCGGCGCCGAGACGAGGGCGTCACGCGGCAGGCTCACCATCCAGGCGGCGGTATGCGCGGCGTTGATGTGGACGATGATGACGGAGTCGGTGTGGATCAAAACGTCCGAGTTGGACCGCTCATCCATGCCCAGGAGCAGGATGTTGATCGGGCCGGAGATGTCGCGCCCGCGCTCCGTGTCGATGCCCAGGTCCACGATGGGCACCTTGCCACCCGCGTACCGGTTGAACAGCGCCGAACCGCCGAGGAACAGTCCGGCCGCCGTCGCGGTCACGACACCGAGGATCAGGAGCGTTCTGGGCCAACGCGGGTCCCTCCGCCGCCTCGGTGATCCTTCGTAGGTCGGCACGTACACGCCAGTCGACACCGCCATGGCTCCCCCTCGCCAGCGAAGCTGTAGCGTTGGCGCCGCTCGCAAGCTCGCGTCGGCTTCTCGTGCGGCCACGCCCGGCCGGCCGGCCGGCGCACGGGCCGACGAACCGCTCCCCGATCGAGATCCCCCACACAACAAGAACGCCTGGATTGGGGTGGAACGTTGCGACCGGCGATGCCTAGAACTATTATGCATTACAGCTCTAGGGGTACGGGCGAGGGAGGGTGCGTGCGGGTCGCCAAGGATCTGGTGGCCGCCTCGGCGACACCGATGGTGCTGGGCATCCTGGCCGAGGGGGAAAGCTACGGCTACGCCATCCTCAAACGAATCAACGAGTTGTCCGGCGGCGAGCTGGACTGGACGGAGGGGCTGCTGTACCCGCTGCTGCACCGGCTCGAGCGCCTCGGCCACGTGGAGTCGAGCTGGCAGTCGGTGACGGGTGAGCGGCGGCGCAAGTACTACCGCATCACCAAGACGGGCCTGGACGAGCTGGCCGAGCAGCGCCGCCAATGGGACACGGTGGTCGACACGCTCAAGGAGATCTGGCTCAACCGCAGCGATTTCCGATCCCTGACCGCGAACGCGCTGGGAGTTGCGTCATGACCGCGCCCGACAAGAACGACGAACTGGAAGCGCAGTTCGCGCAGTGGCGGCAGTACGTACAGCGCCGCCACCCGCTGCAGACCTCCGACGCCGAGGAGCTGGAGGACCACCTCCGGGGATCCGTCGACGAGCTGATCGCGCTCGGCCTGCGACCCGACGAGGCGTTCCTCGTCGCCGTCAAGCGCATGGGCAGCCTGGACGACCTGTCCCGCGAGTTCGCCCGCGAGCACTCGGACCGGCTGTGGAAGCAGCTGGTGCTGACCGGCGAGACCGACAGCCCGGTGGCCGAGACGCGCTCGCGGCGGGACATGCTCGCGATGATCATCTGTGCCGCGGGCGCGGTGGTGTCGGTCAAGGCGCCGCAACTGTTCGGGCTGACGTTCGACGACGACGGCGCGTTCTACGCTCGCAACTTCAGCCTGTTCGCCCTGCCCTGGCTGGCGGCCTTCCTGGCCTGGCGCCGTCGGGCCAGTCCGGCGCTGATCGGCGTACTGGTGGGGTTGTTCGCGCTCGGCGCCGTGGCGGCCAACATCTACCCGCTGGCCGAGGACTCCCAGTCGATAGTGGTCAGCTCCATCCATCTCCCTATCGCGCTGTGGTTGGTCGTCGGTCTCGCCTACGTGGCCGACGACCTGCGCTCGTCGCGACGGCGCATGGACTTCATCCGCTTCACCGGCGAGTGGTTCATCTACTTCGTCCTCATGGGCCTCGGCGGCGGCGTCCTGATGGCGTTCATGTTCGGGACCTTCCAGGCCATCGGGATCGACCCCGAAACCTTCGTCTCGGAGTGGCTGCTGCCCGGCGGCGTCGTGGCCGCGGTGGTGGTGGCCGGCTGGCTGGTCGAGGCCAAACAGAGTGTCGTCGAGAACATAGCCCCCGTGCTCACCCGGCTGTTCACGCCGCTGTTCACGGCCGTCATGCTGGCCTTCCTGGTGACCCTCGGCCTGCGGGGTCGGGGCATCGACGTCGAGCGCGAGGCGCTGATCCTGTTCGACCTCCTGCTCGTCGTCGTGCTGTTCCTGCTGCTGTACTCCATCTCGGCCCGCGACCCGCTGGCCCCGCCCGGCCTGTTCGACAGGCTGCAACTCGCCCTCGTGGTCAGCGCTCTCGTCATCGACGTGCTGGTCCTGCTGGAGATCACCGGGCGCATCACCGGGTACGGCACGACACCCAACAAGGCGGCGGCGCTCGGAGAAAACGTCATCCTGCTGGCCAACCTTGCCTGGTCGGCCTGGCTGCTGTTGGGCTTCCTGCGCCGGCGGACGCCGTTCACGGCGCTCGAACGCTGGCAGACCGGGTACCTGCCGGTGTACGCCGTGTGGGCCTGGATCGTCGTGCTCGTCTTCCCGCCGGTGTTCCGTTACCTCTGACCGGACTTCCGCTAGGCTGCCGCCGGTCCGTTCCCCGTGATCGTGAAGGTTTGGTGTCCCTCTATTTGGACACCCAGCCTTCACGATCACGCGCATTGAGCAGGGCATTCAGCGATCTCCGAACGAATCCGCAAGTCTCTGCGGGCACAGTGGCGCGGGCCGGCGCCGTGACGCCGGCACGAGAGGAGAGACGCTGTGTTTGCCACACGCCGCAGGTCGCGGCGACCGCTGGCGGCGTTGATCGCGGCGCTGCTGCTGGGATCGTTCGCGTTGGAATCGGCCTCGGCGCGCTCGCGGCCGGCCGACGCGGCCACCGCACCCCTGCCAGCCGCCGCGCCCTTGGCGGCGGCGGCGATCGACGCACCGCCCACCACGGCCGCCGATGTGACCGCGGCCACGGGCCGGACGATCGACGGTCCCCTCACCGCGTGGACCACGGGGACGGGTGCCGGCCTCGTCGAGCATGTCGCCGGTACCTCGTCGGGCGTGCTGCTGGTGTTCTACCGGTCGGGCAACTCCGGCGGCTGGCGCGTGGTCGACGCGTCGGCCGAGGCCGGCCGTACCGCGGTGACCGGTTCGGTGTTGACCAGTTGGGTGACCCGTGACGGAGAGTTCACCGTCGAGCACGTGGCGGCCGTCGGGGCTGGGGGGCGCCTGCTCGTGTTCTACTGGTCGCCGCGTAACGGGCGGTGGCGGGTGGTCGACGCGACCACCGAAGCGGGCCGTACGGTGTCGGCCGGGCTGACCAGCTGGGTCACCCAGAGCGGGGCCTACACGGTCGAGCATGTCGCCGGGGTGAGCTCCACCGGCCGTCTGATCGTGTTCTGGTGGTCGCCGGCGGCCGGCCGTTGGCAGTCCGTCGACGCGTCCACGGAGGCCGGTCGGGGCGGGCTGAGCGGCACCGCGCCGACCGCCTGGATCAGCCAGGACGGTGAGTTCACTGTGGAGCACGTCGCCGCGGCCGGGGCGGACGACTCGCTCCTGGTCTTCTACTGGTCGCCGCGCACCGGACACTGGCGGGTGGTCGACGCCACGGCCGAGTCGGGCCGCACGGTGTCGGGCGGATTGACCAGTTGGGTGACGCAGAGCGGCATCTACACGGTCGAGCACGTCGCCGGGACCGGACCGAACGGCCACCTGACGGTGTTCTGGTGGTCGCCCGTGGCCGGGCACTGGCGCGCGGTCGACGCGACCCGGATCGCCCGCGGGCCCGACACGGCCGGCGGCGTGACCGCGTTGCGGGCCGGCACCGGCCAGACCAGCCCGGAGATGGTGGTCGCCCGGGCGGCCGGCGGCGGTCTGCTCCTGCACTGGTGGACCCCGGCCCTGGACTGGCGCACGGTGGACCTGGCCGCCACCACGGGGACCAATGTGGCCGGCGATCCGGTGACGTGGAACGCGACGGGCACGGCGGCGGAGCGCATCGCCGTGCGCAGCAACAACAACAACCACCTGTTGGTGTTCTCCACCGCCGGTCAGGAACGGCAGATCGTGGACGCGCTCCGGACCCCGGTCTACGGGGTGAAGCGTACGCGCAACGTCCGCCGCGACGTGCTCACGATTATCTGGGACCCGCACAAGCCCGGCGTCCCCCGACCCAGCCGCGCGTCCGTCGAGGCGGCCGTGCTCGGCGCCACCAACAGCGTGCGCGACTACTACCTGGAGAACAGCGACGAACTGTACACAATAGAGAGCGCCGGCGTCATGGGATGGTACGACAGCGACTACGGGCCCGACGAGTACTGGCCGCCGGACGGCTCACCCGGTCGGGACTCGGGAGCCGAGGCCATCCGCAAGGCGGCCGCCACGTTCGACTTCGCCCGGTACGACGCCGACAACGACGGCGACGTGGACGCGGACGAGCTGGCGATCCTGTTCATCCTGCCGGGCACCGGGGTCGGCGGCGGCCTCGGCCGGATCGTGGGCGAGGACTACACCACCCGGGACACCGCCCGCGGCATCACGGTGGACGGCAAGTTGATCACGTGGATCTCCGAGGTCAGCATCGGCGCGCCGCCGGCGCCGGGCCTGGAGGCCCACGAGCTCGCCCACCTGCTGCTCGGTCTCGGCGACATGTACTTCGACCGGTTCTACAACCCGGCCGAGGCGGAAAGGTACTCGCTGATGGACCGGGACAGGCCGGGGCCGCATATCGATCCGATCAACAAGCTGAAGCTGGGCTGGCTGCACCCGCGTCCGATCCTGCGCTCGGGCCGGTATGGCCTGCCCGACGTCGAGCGCACCCACAACGCCTGGGTACTGATCGACCCGGCCCGGGGGACCAAGGAGTACTTCGTCATCGAGAACCGGTGGCCGGGCACCTCCTACGATCAGGTGCTGCCCGACCAGGGCCTGGCGATCTGGCACGTCATCGAGGACGAGGCGACCTTCCGCACCTATCAACCGGCGGGCGTGTCTCAGTCCGATTGGGACAAGTACGGGGGCCAGTGGCCCCGCCAGGGCATCCGGTTGATCCGTCCGGTCATCAGCCAACCGTCCGATGACAGCGTGGCGCTGTGGGACGGATCGGATCCGGCCACGGGCTACGACAAGGTGCTGCGGTGGGCCGACGGCACACTGAGCGGGTTCGCCGTGCGCGATATCTCCGCGGCCGGACCGACCATGCAGGCCACCATCGACGTTTCGTAGATGTCGTGATCGCGAAGGCCAGGTGTACCTATATAGGTACACCTGGCCTTCGCGATCAGCTGGCCATACACTCCTGCGATGCGGATCACCGGAGAGGTCGTCGTCACCGAGCCCGTCTATCGCGCGGTCATCAAGGCAATGGTGCGGAGGCCGCTCACGATAGTCCGCGTCTGTGGCATTGCCCTCGTGATCCCCGCAGCGACGCTCCTGGTCGTGGGTGATGTCGCCACAGGCGTAGCCGTCATGATCCTGGCCGGGGCAGTCGGGGTGCTGCTTCCGTGGCGACTCGTGTCCACACACGTCAAGCGCGCCCGGCCCGCACTGGTGAGCCCGTGGCGGTACGAGATCACCGACGACGGTCTGCGCGTCGAGACGGCTGTGCGAACGTCCGAGGTCACGTGGCCGAACCTGATTGGCCACACGGATCACCGCGACTTCTGGCTCGTGCAGACCCGATCAAGATGGCGCCCGCCGTCATCGTGAAGGCGGCATTCTCGGCCGAGGACCAGCAGGCGATCGCCCAGGAGCTGCACCGGCGCCATCTCGAACCCCGAGCCGGGACTCACCCACGATAGTCACGCATCGGCCAGGTCGCGATCGTCGCGCCGAGCAGGACAGCGGCGGCGGCGACCAGGGGCGCCGTGGCGTTGAACTTGTCGGCGATGAGCCCACCGGCCAGCGCGCCGAGACCGGCGGCGCCGAGGCTGAAGAAGCGGTACGCGGTCACGACCCTTCCCAGGAGACCGTCGGGGGTGAGCGCGTGCCGGACGGAGCCGACGGTGACGCTGCAGATGGCGTTGCAACCGCCAATCAGCACGAACGTGATGCCGGCCGCCCATGGGTCGTGTGAGACCGCCACAGCCACCCAGCCCAGCGCCTGACCCAGCATCACCAGGGTCATCGTCGTCCCGTACGAGATGCGACGCATGATGGCGCGAGCCTGCCAGCCGGCGCACACGCCGCCAACCGCGCTGGCCGCGATGAACACGCCGTACATGCCGTTACCGACCCGGAGCACGTCGGTGACGTATAGCACGAACGTCGCGGTCGCCGCGCTGTAGCCGAAGTTGTACGCGCCCGTGCTGAGCACGAGCACGCGCAGATCGCGGGTGCGGATCAGGTGCCGCAGTCCATCACGAATCGCCGCGCCCACGGATCCGTGCGCGCCGGTGGGCGGGCACACCGTGGGCAGCCGACGCACGAACAAGGCCGACACGACGAACGAGACGGCGTTCAGAGCGAAGGGGCTGGCGTGACGGACGACGAACATGAGCGACCCGAGCGGTGGACCGAGCAGTGAACGTCCCACGGTGTCCAAGGCCCAGAACCGCCCGTTGACGTGAGCGAGGACCTCCTTGTCCCGCCCCACGGCCACCGGAATGTGGGCCTGGGCGGCGGCGTCGAAGAACGTCTGGGCGACGCCGACCACGACGACTATCATGATCAGATTGGTGATGCTGACCAGGCGGCTGATGACCAGCACCGTCAGGGCGCCGAGGAGGACCGCCCGCGTGACGTCGGCGATGATCATGACCGTCCGCCTCCGCCAGCGGTCGACCAGGGCGCCGGCCGGGAGGCCTACCACAAGCCACGGGATGTAGAAGGCCGCGGTCACGGCGGAGACGCCGATCGGACTTCGCGTCAGCGAAGCGGCGAGCAACGGGGCCGCCGTCAGGAAGGCGCCGTCGCCGACCACGGATACTCCGGTGGCCGCCAGCAGTGGCCTGACGCGGCGAGCGGCCTCCGCGACCCGGTCCGGGACGGGGGCTGGCAACGAACTACCGGCCGGACCGACGGTGTGATGGGGAGTGGCCTGGAGAGGCATCGGTCACCGCTGGCCCTCGCGCGCGACGCCGGCGGCGTCGCGGTCACGAACCTGGTCAGCGCCGGTGCGCCTGGACCGGCGGGCCACCACCGCGGCCCGAAGTGCCCGCCACAGTCGCAGGCGATGGGAGCTGTCCGCGGCGGCGAGCACCCGGGCCAGATCGGCTCGCTGGTCGGCCGGGACGAGCAGCACCACGACCAGGATCGGCAGGACCGCCGCCGCCAGTTCGGTGAGCGCGACAATCGCCACGAAGGCGATGACGATGACCGACAGCACAATCGTTTCCATGGGACCTCCACCGTCGGGGTACGACGATGACCCGGGCGGCGGCGAGATCGTCGCCGTCCGCCAGACGTGGAATCGGGAGGTTCGCTCTCATGAGCCGGACAGTGCCGCGATGGCGATCAATGCCAGCGCGACACACAGGACGAACGCCGTGAGTGCCGCCGACGCGAGCGCCCGGGCCAGGGCGCCGATCGGGACCACCGCACGCCGCGCCGATCGGACGGCGACCACAAGACAGGCGGCGGCGATCACCAGGTAGAGGGCATCAGAGCCGACGAGATCCGTCGACGTGAGCGACGACCTGTACAGAATGGATAGTTCCGGAAGCATGGTTCACCGGTCCTTGGCGTAGCCAGGTCATGGCAACGAGCCACAGGGAACGGCGACATCGCTGTCGCCTCGATCTGTCCAGCACAGACGGTGAACGTCCGTCGTCCGACCGAGGTGCTGAACGCGCCGCCGCCCTGCTGTTCGGCGGCGGCGCAAGGCGCCTGCAAGAATAATGATGGAATATGAAGATATAGTCAAGAGTCCATACGCACCGGTCCCTTGATGAGCGACAGGCCTTCCTGATGGTCCGACAGCACCGGATGCGGGACGGCACGGCCGCTCGAGCCGGCCGCTGGTCCGACGCGCCGGAGAGAATTCTTTTGGCGAACCGCTGGAATCCGGCGCGAGATCCGGTCATAATTCCGGAGTGAATCGCGACCTTCAGTCGGCGAGCGCTGACGTCTCGCCGCCACATACGGTGAACCTCACCCTTGTCGCTGGCCGCTGCGGGGGAGGGGACTGTCCCACCGTCTATCAGACCGATCGGGGCACGCTCGTGGTCCAAGGCTATGCCTTCGACGCCATGGCCGGGGGCGTCTCGCTGCCGCCGGGCGAGCAGATGGTCGAGATCCCGACCGAGTTGCTCGTGGAGTGGACCCGAGCGACGTCCTAGGAGTCGGCACGTCGACCCGAGAGTCCGGGAGATGGCCACTCATGCGGGCGAGACAGAAAGGTTCTCCACAGGGCAGTACCGACCTGCCAGTGGGTTTGGCGCTCAAGCAACTGCGCCGGAAGGTGGGGATTACCGGTCAGGAATTGGGGCGCCGGGCCGGCATGAGTCAGGCCAAGGTGTCCAAAATCGAGACCGGAGCGATCCTTCCTTCGCCCGAGGACGTCGAACTGCTCGCGCGTCACCTTGGTGCCTCGGCCAGCGAGATAGACCGGCTCACCGTCCAAGCCGGACAGAATCGGATGACAGATTGGCGCTTCGGTCGCAATGATGCGGCAACCTGGCAACGCGAAATCGCTCTGATGGAGACCGGTGCCCGGGAGATAAGAAGCTTCCAGCCAACCGTCATCACCGGGCTTCTGCAGACTAGCGAGTACGCCCGGGCAGTACTGGCGACTGTGCAGGAGACGTGGAGCGAATCGATCCGCGGCTCCCCCACCGCGTTGTCAGAGGCCGTATCGGCGCGGGTCCGCCGCCAGGAGATCCTCGAGGACCAGTCAAAGGAGTTCCACTTCGTCGTCCCGGAAACGCTGCTCCGCAATCTGCTGGGCCGATCCGAGGACATGCTCGGCCAGTTGGGGCGACTCAGTGAGGTGGCCCAGCAGGACAATGTCACCCTACGCGTGATACGCGAAGATGAACGCTGGCCGTATCCGCCCTACCACGGCTTCCTACTCCTGGACGACCAGCACGTGATCATCGATCTTTACAACACGGTCGTCGTTACTCATGGAGAGTCGGACATCCGTCTCTACCGCCGCGTGTTCGACGCGCTCGAGGATCGCGCCACGCTTGAAGTCGAGCCGATTCTGGAGAAGTACCGCCGCGAGTACCTGAGGATGGCAGCCGAGCAGTAGGCTCAGGCGCCGACGGCGCCGGGGCCGAGCAGGGCCTTGAGGTCGGCCATCAACGCTGTGGTCGGGGAAACCCGCAGCGGGCCGAGCCGGAGCATCGTCGACCGTCCACCGTAGACGAGGTTGAGGTGCACCTCGGCCGCGCCCGGGTGGCTGGCCAGGACCTCCTTCAGCCGCTCCACCAGCGGCGGCGTGCACCGCGACGGCGGGATGGCCAGCACGACGGGGCGGGTCAGGTCGGGCGCCGACGTGTCGGGAATGGACAGGTCCATCGCCATGAGGCGAGCCTGGTCGTCCCGTCGGTCCACCCGGCCGCGGACCACGATGATGGCGTCCTCGGCGATGTACTGCCCCACCTGCTCGTACGTGTTCGGGAAGAACAGCACCTCGACCGCGCCGTCCAGATCCTCCAATGTGGCCGAAGCCCACGCCCGCCCCTGCTTGGTGATCCGCCGCTGCACGCCGGACAGGATCCCGGCCAGGTTCACCACCTGACCGTCGGGGACCGCGCCCTCCTCATTCAGCGTCGCGATGGACACGTCCGCCGCGGCCGACAGCACATGCTCCAGCCCGAGCAGTGGATGGTCGGACACGTACAGGCCCAGCATCTCCCGCTCGAACATCAAGCGGTCCGACTTGGACCACTCGCCGGTCGGGATCTGCGGGGTCACGCCCATCCCACCGCCGGAGCCACCGGAACCACTGCCATCGCCGGCCGCCGGCTCGTCGAAGAGGTCCGCGAACAGGTCGAACTGGCCTACCGCCTCGTTCCGCTTGACGTCCATGAACGAGTCGATCGCGTCCGCGTGCACCGCCAGCAGCCCCCGCCGCGGATGCCCCAGCGAGTCGAACGCCCCCGCCTTGATCAGCGACTCGACGGTCTTCTTGTTGCACACCACCGCGTCGACCTTGCGCAGGAAGTCGTAGAAGTCGGTGAACGCGCCCTTCTCCCGGCGGGCCCGGATGATGGACTCCACCACGTTCGCGCCCACGTTGCGGACCGCGGCCAACCCGAACCGGATGTCCTCCCCCACCGACGCGAACCGCGCGCTCGACGCGTTCACGTCCGGCGGGAGTACCTTGATGCCCATCCTCCGGCACTCGGCCAGATAGACCGCCGACTTGTCCTTGTCGTCACCCACGCTGGTCAGCAGGGCCGCCATGTACTCGCCGCGGTAGTTGGCCTTCAGGAACGCCGTCCAGTACGACACCAGCCCGTAGCCGGCGGTGTGCGCCTTGTTGAACGCGTAGTCCGAGAACGGGACGAGGATGTCCCACAGCGTCTTGATGGCGTTGTCGGAGTACCCCTTCTCCCGCATGCCCGCGGAGAACGGTACGTACTCCTTGTCCAGGATCTCCTTCTTCTTCTTGCCCATCGCCCGCCGGAGCAGGTCGGCGGCGCCCAGCGAGTACCCGGCCACCTTCTGCGCGATGGCCATGACCTGCTCCTGGTACACGATCAGCCCGTACGTCTCGTCCAGGATGTCGGCCAGCGGCTCGGCCAGCTCCTTGTGGATCGGCACCACCGGCTTGCGCTTGTTCTTACGGTCGGCGTAGTCGTTGTGGGCGTTGGCCCCCATCGGCCCCGGCCGGTAGAGCGCGAGCACGGCCGAGATGTCCTCGAAGTTGTCCGGCACCATCGCCCGCAGCAGCGAACGCATCGGCCCGCCGTCGAGCTGGAACACACCGAGCGTGTCGCCGCGGGCCAGCAGCTCGTACGCCTTGGCGTCATCGAGGCTCAGATTCTCCAGGTCGAGGTCGACGCCCCGGTTGTTCTTGATGTTGTCCAGGCAGTCGTCGATGACGGTGAGGTTGCGGAGCCCGAGGAAGTCCATCTTGAGCAGTCCGATGGACTCGCAGGCGTTCATGTCCCACTGCGTGATGATGGCGCCGTCCTGCTCGCGCTTGTGGATCGGCAGCACCTCCACCAGCGGGTCGCGGGACAGGATCACCCCCGCGGCGTGCACGCCCCACTGCCGCTTGAGCCCCTCCAGGCCCTTCGCGGTGTCGACCACCTTACGGACGTCGTCCTCGGTCTGGTACAGCGTGCGGAACTCGGCCGCCTCGGGATAGCGCGCGTGGGCCGGATCGAAGATGCCGGCCAGCGGGATGTCCTTGCCCATCACCGGCGGCGGCATCGCCTTGGTGATACGGTCGCCCAGCGCGAACGGGTACCCGAGCACCCGGGCCGCGTCCTTGATGGCGGCCTTCGCCTTGATCGTGCCGTAGGTGATGATCTGCGCGACCCGCTCCTCGCCGTACTTCTCGGTGGCGTACCGGATCATGTCGCCGCGCCGGCGCTCGTCGAAGTCGATGTCGATGTCGGGCATTGAGATGCGCTCGGGGTTGAGGAACCGCTCGAACAGCAGCTTGTGGGCGATCGGGTCGAGGGCGGTGATGCCGAGCGCGTACGCGATCACGGCGCCGGCGGCCGACCCCCGGCCCGGGCCGACCCGGATGCCCTGCCGCTTGGCGTACGTGCAGAGGTCGGCCACGACGAGGAAGTAGCCGGGGAAGCCCATCTGGCAGATGACGTCCAGCTCGTACTCGGCCTGCCGCCGGTGCTCCTCGGGAATGCCCGCGGGGAAGCGCTCGGCCAGCCCGCGGGCCACCTCCTTGCGCAGCCACGACTCCTCGGTCTCGCCCGCGGGGACCGGGAAGCGCGGCATGAGGTCGCGGTTGGCGAAGACCGACGAGTAGTCACCGATCCGCTCGGCGATCTCCAGCGTGACGTCGCAGGCTCCCGGCACCTGGGCGTCCCACAGCGCGCGCATCTGCTCGGGCGACTTGAGGTAATAGTCCCGGCCCTCCAGCCGGAACCGCTTCGGGTCGGCCATGGTGGACCCGGACTGCACGCACAGCAGCACCTCGTGGGCGTCGGCGTCGTCGGCGTACGTGTAGTGCAGGTCGTTGGTCGCCAGCGGTCGCAGGCCCACGTGCTTGCCCAACCGCAGCAGGTCGTCCCGGACGCGGCGCTCGATGTCGAGGCCGTGCTCCATCAGCTCGAGGTAGAAGTTGTCCGGCCCGAAGATGTCGCGCATCTCGCCGGCCGCCGCGCAGGCCCGGTCGAAGTCGCCGATGCGCAGCCACGTCTGGACCTCGCCCGAGGGGCATCCGGTCGTGGCGATCAGGCCCTCCGCGTACCGGCTGAGCAGCTCGCGGTCGGCCCGCGGCCGGTAGAAGAAACCCTCGAGGCTGGCCTTCGACCCCAGGTTGAACAGATTGATCAGCCCAGCCGCGTCGGCCGCGAGGACGGTCATGTGCGTGAACGCCCCGCCGCCGGACACATCGTTCTCGCCGCCGTCGGCCCAGCGCACCCGGGTCTTCTCGAACCTCGACGTACCCGGCGTGATGTAGAGCTCGGACCCGATGATTGGCTTGACCCCGGCCGCCACCGCGTGCTTGTGGAAGTCGTAGGCGCCGAAGAGGTTTCCGTGGTCGGTCATGGCGAGCGCCGGCATCCCCATGCGCGCCGTCTCGGCGAAGAGCGACTTCAGCCGGGCGGCGCCATCGAGCATCGAGTACTCGGTGTGCACGTGGAGATGGACGAACGAGTCACCCAACCGTCACTCACCCCTCCCCGGACCCCGCCAACGGAAGCGAGCCTAGTCCCAGGGTGGGACAGGTGCCCCGCCACGACACGGCCCTCCGGGCGACCGCTTCAGGAGCCGTCGATCATGAAGTTAGGGGTCTCTGGGCGCGTTGATCATGAACTACAGTTCATGATCAACGCGATAGGGAGGGCGGGTCTGGGCTCGTCAGCGGACGAAGGGAGCCATGATCACGGACGCCGCCTCCAGCCAGGCCTGGCGGGTCGCCGGCGTGAGCCCGCTGTACTCGATCGAAGCGCCCGTCTCGAGCACCGGGTCGTACGGCACGACGGCCACGGCCCTCGTTCGGGTGGCGAAGTGCCGGGCCAGGTCCTCGATCATCGGGGACGGCCGGGGCGTGGGCAGCGAGAGGAGCGTCACCGCGTTCGCCACCAGTTCGTCCATGCCGGCCTCCTCCAGGATGTCCAGCATCCAGTCGGCCGTGAACGCGGCGTCCTCCCGCGGCACGCTGGTGATCACCAGCTGGTCCGAGTTCTGCAGGACCGTCTGCCAGTTCGCGCTCTCCACGTTGTTGCCGGTGTCGACGCAGATCACGTCGTGGGTACGGCGGAGCACCTCGAGCACGCGCCGCACGGTGTGCGGATCGAGTCGGCGCGCGAAGCGCGGGTCCTCCTCGCCGGCCAGCACATCGTAGGAACCGTCGGAGGCGTGCCGCAGGAAGTCGTCGATCCGCTCGGCCAGCGCGTACCCGGCGTGCGACTCGACCTCGGCCAGCTCGGTGACGAGATGGCTGATCGTGCGCGCGTGGCGGGCGCTGCCGGCGCGCAGGCCCAGGGTGCCGCGCAGCTCGTTGTCGTCCCACGCCACCACACCGCGGCCCCGAACGCTGCCGATGGTGGCCGCGCACAGGACCGTCGCCGTCGTCTTGTGCACGCCGCCCTTCGGGTTGGCGAAGGCCAGCACCCGCGGCCCGCCGAGGTCGCGCCGCAGCGTTGCGATCATGTGATCGTTGGCCCCCGCGGCGGGCGCGGTACGCCACTCGATCGCGCCGAGCAGCGGTCGCTGGCCGGGCAGGGTCGCCCGCCCCTCCGCCCGGGCGTCGGTCTGCGGCACGCTGGCCCGCCCACTCATCCGCACACGGTCGAGGAGGGTGCGCCGCCGTCCCGGCGACTCACCGGCAGCCAGGCCCCACCCGGCGTCGGTCTCCACGCTGCTCCAGCCTCCCGAGTTGGCTCACCTACGTCTGGCTTCGCCTCCGCCTCGCTCGTTCCTCGCTCGGACGTCGGCTCGCCGTGCCCCCGCCAGCCAAGGCTACGGATTGGCCGCCCGTTTGCCACCCCTTGATGGGAGGAGTTCGCGCTATCCGTCTGGACGTGACGACGGTACGTAACCCTGGTGCCAAGATCCCCACGATCATGGACCTATCGCCAGGAATCGGCGCCGATCATGACCTTAACTTCATGATCGGCGAGATCTTGGCGGATTTTTCAGGTGCGGAGGGCGTCGAGGGCGTGCGCGAGGTCGGGCGGGTACGGGCTGTGGAAGCGCACGACCTCGTCCGTGGTCGGGTGGGTGAACGACAAGCCATACGCGTGCAGCCACTGGCGCGTCAGCCCGAGCCGAGCGGCGAGGGTGGGGTCCGCCCCGTACGTCAGGTCGCCCACACAGGGATGACGCAGCGACGAGAAGTGCACGCGGATCTGGTGCGTACGGCCGGTTTCGAGCCGTACCTCCAGCAGGCTGGCCCCGGCGAACGCCTCCAGCGTGTCGTAGTGGGTGATGCTCGGCTTGCCGGTGGAGACGACCGCCCAGCGGTAGTCGTGCGACGGGTGGCGGTCGATCGGTGCGTCGATGGTGCCGCGCAGCGGATCGAGGTGGCCCTGGGCGACCGCGTGGTAGATCTTGTCGACCTCACGCTCCTTGAAGGCGCGTTTGAGCCGGCTGTACGCGATCTCGCTCTTGGCCACGACCATCAGACCGGTGGTGCCGACGTCGAGCCGTTGCACCACGCCCTGGCGTTCGGCGGCGCCACTGGTGGCGATCGTGTGGCCCACCGCGGCCAGGCCCGCGGTCACGGTGGGTCCGCTCCAGCCGGGGCTGGGATGCGCCGCGACGCCGGCCGGCTTGTCGACGACCACGATGTCGTCGTCGCTGTACACCACCATGAGTCCGTCCACCGGCTCGGGCGGCGTGGCCACCGCCGCCGCCGGCAGCGTCACCTCGAGCCACGCCCCGGCAGCGACCCGCTCGGACTTGGGTCTGGGTTCGCCGTCGACCAGGACGTCGCCGCTCTCGACCAGGGCGGCGGCCGCCGTGCGGGACAGGCCGAAGAGCCGGGAAATCGCCTGGTCCAACCGCGTACCGTCGAGCCCGTCCGGCACCGGCAGAACCCGGCGGTCAGACTCGCTCACGGTCTCCCCTGTTCGCTCGCTTCGCGCCCTATGCGACGGGGCCGGAGCGAGCTTGCGAGCGCCGCCACTGGCCGGTCCCTCCTCGCTCGTACCTCGCTCGTCAGTCCAGGCCGCGCGGCGCTCCGCTGCGCTCATGGTCGGAGTCTCGCACCTTCTTCGCGATCCGCGTTCCGTCGCGGCCGCGGCCGGTGAACTCGAGCAGCACCACCAGCACCACACCGCAGAACAGCGACGAGTCGGCCACATTGAAGATGGGCCAGACGGCGCCGGCATCATCGAACACGCTGATGAAGTCGACCACGTGCCCGCGCAGCGGCCCCGGATCCCGGAAGAGCCGGTCGATCAGGTTGCCCGAGGCCCCGCCCAGGATCAGCCCGAGGGCGATCCCCCACGGCACCGACCGCAGCCGCCGGGCCAGCCAGATGATCACCCCCGCGACCACCATCGCCAGGATCGGGAACACCGGCGTGAACCTGCCGCCGAGGCTGAACGCGGCCCCGCTGTTGCGGGTCACGTTGAAGTACACGGCACCGCCGAGCAGCCGGACGGGGGCGGAGTTTTCCAGGTACGTCAGGACGAGTTGTTTCGTGATCTGGTCGAGCGTGATGGCGATGACGGCTGCCGTGGCCAGCACGGCCACCGCGACCGGGCGGGCCCGCACGAGGCTTTCAGGAGAGTCGGGCGAGGTCACCGCCGCTCTTCCAGTTGCTTGCAGGTCACGCACAGCGTGGCCGACGGGAACGCGGCCAGTCGCTCGACCGGGATCGGGTTGCCGCACCGCTCGCACCAGCCGTACTGGCCGTCCTCGAGACGGTCCAGAGCCCGCTCGACCTGGCTCACCCGCTCGCGGATGCTGTTGGCCAGCGAGATCTCCTGTTCGCGCTCGAACGTCTTGGTGCCGGTGTCGGCCTGGTCGTCGCCGGCCGAATCGGTCAGCCGGTCCCGCTGCAACTCCGCGATCTCCGACATCGTCTGGTCCAGCTCGGCCTTCAGCTCGTCGCGCCGGGTGATCAGAGCGGACCGGATCTTCTCGGTCTCGGCGGCGCTGCGGGTCGGCCGGTCCGGCGGCTTGGGGGCCGACTTGACCGCCGGCGTCGCACCGGCAGGAGCCTTGGTGGCGGACGACGCCTCGGCGGCCGAGGCCGACGCCCCCCGACGCGTCGAGGCCGCCTTGGTCGGCGGCGCCGCCTTGGCCGGCGCGGTACGGCTCGGGGGCGCGGTCTTGTTGGTGCCCTTGGCCGTCGTCTTCTTCGCCGCGGCCGCCTTGGTCGCCGTCTTCGCGGCCGTCGCGGCGGCCGTGGCCGTGGCCGTCCGCGCCGGTGCCGACTTGCTGGCCGCGGCCGTCTTGGCCGGGGTACGGCTCGTCGTCTCCGCCTTCTTCGCCGGCGTCTTCACCGCGTCCTTACTCACAGCGTCCTTCTTTACCGCGTTCCTGGCCACCGTGTCCTTGGCCGAGGCCGTGTCCTTGGCCGAGGCCGTGCCCTTGGTAGCCGTGTCCTTTGTGGTCGCGTCCTTCGTAGGCGTGTCCTTCGCGGCCGTGTCTTTGGCCGCCTTCGCCCCGGCCGCCTTCGCCCCGGCCGCCTTCGTCGCCTTCGTCGCCTTGGTGGTGCCGGCCTTCGACGGGGTCGCCTTGGCCGTCGCCGACTTCGTCGCCGTCGCCTTGGTCGCCGCCGTCGTCGCCTTGGTCGCGGCGCTGGCCGCCTTCGCGGTCTTGGGGGCCGCCTTCTTCGCCGTCGACTTCGCCGGAGCTTCGGTGGTCGCCTTGGCCGGGGCGCGCTTGGCCGGGGCGGTCACGGCCGCCTTCTTCGCCGGGGCCGACTTGGCGGGCACGGCCCTCGCGGCCACGGGGGCACCATCGACCGGGCCGGCGTCGGAGCCGTCGGGTTTCTCCGTCTTTGTGGTGGTCTGTGCCGGTATTGTTTTCGCGGCCTTTCGTACGGCATCCGTCCGTTCGGCCATGGCGTTCCCCCACATGCAAAACGGGCGCACGGCTGGGCGCCGCGCACTCCAAGGGTGGCAAGAATACGGAACCTAAGGTCGCGGGACAAACACGCCACACATACATGCCGGAATTAATCCAGTTTGTTGGCATACTGGGACGTTCTGGCGACCGGTCGCGCCGGTCGGGCGCGAGCTATCGGCGCCGCTCAGAGCCCGTCCGGCGCCGCCGGCGAGCCGTCAGATCAGAGCCGGTCCGGGTCGCCCGACTCGCCGAACCAACGGGCCAGCCGTCCCCGTCGGCTCACCGCGCGCAGGCGGCGCTCGGCGGCGTTCCGGGAGGCGGCCGTCGCCACGATCAACAGCGCGTCGCCGGCCTGCAGCCGGGTGCGGACGTCCGGCACGAAGCCGGTTCCGTCGCGCAGCACGAGCGTGACCACGGCGCCGACCGGTAACCGAAGTTCATCAATGTAAACGCCGGCCAGCCGGGACCCGTCGGGAATCTCGATCTGCAGCAGGTCGGCCCGCATGCGTTCCAGCGGCGCGGTCTCCACCTGAAGCTCGGCGGCCTCCCCGGGCGCGGTCGCGCCGAGACGGGTGGCGACCGGCGGGATGGTGCTGGCCTGGGCCACGGTGAACACCACGACCAGGACGAACACCACGTCGAAGAGCGTGGCCGCGCCCGGCACGTCGAGCGAGAGCGGGATCGTGGCCAGCACGATCGGCACGGCCCCGCGCAGCCCGGCCCAGGACAGGAACGCCTGGTCCCGCCAGCCCACCCGGAACCACGACACGCTCGCCGCCACCGACAGCGGCCGGGCCAGCAGCACCAGCGCGGCCCCGACGAGCAGGGCCGGCAGCAGCGCGCCGGGTAGCCGGGCCGGCGACGCGACGAGGCCCAGCAGCACGAACAGGCCGATCTGCGCCAACCAGGCCAGTCCGTCGGCGAAGCCCAGGATCGCGTGGTGGTGCGGGAGGCGGGCGTTGCCGAGCACCACCCCGGCGACGTACACGGCGAGCAGGCCCGAGGCGTGCGCCAGGCCGCCGCAGGCGTACGCCAGCACGGTCAGCCCCACCGCGGCCAACGGGTAGAGCCCGGCCGCGGGCAGCGCGAAGCGGCGCAGCCCGGCCGCGCCCACCACCCCGACCACGAGGCCGATCGCGGCGCCGGCGATCAGCTCGTACGGGATCAACAGCGCCTGCCACCACCACGAGCCACCGCCGGCGAGTACCACTGTGGACAGTGTGACCACGAGCAGGACGGCGGGGGCGTCGTTGACCCCCGACTCGACCTCCAGCATGGCCCGCAGGCCGGGTCGCAGCCGGAGCCGCCGCAGCGTGGAGAAGACCGCGGCCGCGTCGGTCGAGGACAGTGCCGCGCCGTAGAGCAGCGAAATCTGCCACGGCTGGTCCAGCAATACGTGCACGACCGCGCCGACGACGGCGACGCTGACGAACACGCCGATGGTGGCCAGGCTGGCCGAGGGCAGGATCACCGGCCGCACCACGGACCAGCGGGTGGTCAGCCCGCCCTCGGCGATGATCACCACGAGCGCGCACAGGCCGAGGACGCGGGTCAGCTCGGTGCTCGTGACCGGTACGCCGAGACCTCCCTCGCCCAGCGCGAGCCCGATGAGCAGGTACACGATCAGGCTGGGCAGGCCGGCCCGGGACGACAGCCGTACCGCGGCGACCGCCACCAGAAGCACGGCGGCGGCCACCAGGAGCGCGGTATCGATCGCGCCGCTCACTGTGCCCCGGACGGGCCGTCACGAATGGTTCGGAGGCGGTCGGCCAGGTCGGGCGGCGGGTCGGCGACGACGAGAAGCTTGTCGCGACTGGTTGTGCCGGCCCGCACGGCGACGGCCGAGCGTCGCAGCCCGAGCGCGGACGCCGTGGCCCGCAGCACCGCCTCGGTCGCCCGACCGTCAACGGCAGGGGCGTTCACCGCCACCACGACGGCGGCACCGTACCGCCCGTCGTATCGTCCGCCCACCGCCGTCCGGGACGCCCCCGGCCGCACGCGCACCGCGAACACGAAGGCGGACTTGCGCTGGTCGCCTCCGCCTCGCTCGTCCCTCGCTCGGACGTCGGCTCCGGAGTCGCGCTTGTCGCCTCCGCCTCGCTCGTCCCTCGCTCGGACGTCGGCTCCGGACATGCATCATTCAACCACCGGCCGCGGGTGGCCCGGTTCGCATCCTCGCCATCGGGTGGTCAAACGTCGAGTTCCTCGTCGAGCGCGGCGGACCGGCGGCGTACGCCCGCCAGCAGGGCGAGTGCGGCGACCGCGCTCACCGCGATCGACTCGAAGAGGTGCTGTCCCGAGCCGCCCACCAGGCCCGTGACGAGAAGAACCGCCGCCAACGCGACGAGCAAGGCGCTGACGGCGATCACGTTCGACCGGCCCCCCGCCCGTCGACGGAACTACCGCGCTGACGTGTCGGCCGCGCCTCCACGCGCACCGGCCGGCCCGGCGGCCGCGCCGGCGGCGGCCAGGTTGGGCCCGCCGCCCGCCTTCGGGTCGCCGTTGGCCGACGCGCCGCCCCGGGTCAGCTCGCTCTCGATGCCCTGACCGCGGCCCTCGAGGTCGCGCAGCTGGCTCTCCAGGTACGCCTTGAGACGGGTGCGGTACTCCCGCTCGAACTGCTTAAGTTCCTCGATGTGCTTCTGCAGCGCGGTCCGCTTGGAGTCCAGGCTGCCCATGACCTCCTGGTGGCGCTGGCGGGCGTCGCGCTCGAGCGCCTCGGCCTTGGCCCGGGCGTCGCGGGTCAGCTCGTCGGACTTGGTCCGCGCGTCGTTGAGCATCTTGTCGGCCTCGCGCCGCGCGTCCGAGACGTGCTCGTCGGCCGTGCGTTGCGCCATCATGAGTACCCGCAGTGCCTGCTGCTCGCCGTCGCCGGTGCTGATCGGACCGCCCGCGCGCACCTGGTCCATCTCCACCTGGAGTTGCCGCACCGCCTGCTCGGCGGCGGCCTTCTCCCGCTGGATCCGGTCGAGCTGGGTCCTGAGGTCAGCCAGCTCACCCGTGTTACGCATGTCGCCGGACGGCGGCGGCCCGCCCGCACGGCCACGCTCCGCCTGAGCCCGCAGCTCGTTGTTCTCCTCGATGAGTCGAGCAAGCTCCCGCTCAACCTCGTCCAGGAAGGCGTCGACCTCCTCCTCGTCGTACCCCCGCTTGCCAATGGGGGGCTTCTTGAACGCGACGTTGTGGACGTCGGCCGGGGTCAGCGGCATCGAGACTCCTCGGGTCAGTAACGGCCGCGTGGCAGGTTCACTTGGCGGGTTCTCTTGGCGGGCTGCACTTGGCGGGACTTCACATCGTCAGGATGATCAGTCTCGGAACGACGAACGACATCAGCACGAATACAATAACGAGCAGTACGAGCGACGCCAGATCAAAGCTCACGGTACCAAGACGCAACGGCGGGATCACCCGCCTCAACGCCTTCAGTGGCGGGTCAGTAACGCTCCAAACCACCTCTAATGCCGCAGCCGCCCCCCGGCCCGGACGCCACCGGCGGCCGATCATCATCACGAAGCCCATGATGAAGCGCGTGAAGAGCATGTAGAGGAACGCAAGGAGCAGCAAATACACGATCTGGAACACGATCGCCAACACGGAACCGGCTTCCCTCCTCCCAAGCGGCAGGGCTGCTCCGTCAGGGCTGCTCGAAGAAGCCACCCTCGGCGATCCTGGCCTTGTCCTCGGCACTCACCTGGATGTTCGGCGGGGAGAGCAGGAACACCCGGTTGGTGACGCGCTCCATGCTACCGCGCAGGCCGAACGCCAGTCCGGCGGCGAAGTCGACCAGCCGTTTCGCGTCCGGCTCGTCCATCTCGGTGAGGTTCATGATCACCGGGAAGCCGTCCCGGAAGTGCTCGCCGATCGTGCGGGCCTCGTTGTACGACGTCGGGTGCAGGGTCGTGATCCGGCAGGTGCCGTCCTCGGTGGTGGTTACCCGCTCCCGTGTCCCGGCCTCCGGCTGCGGCGCGAGCGCGAGGTTGTCCTGGGTGGAGTACCCGGACGCACCCGGACGCGAGAGGTGACGCACGCTGGCCCGCTCGGTGCGGCCGGGGTCGGTGCGGGCGTACTCCGAGCGACCGTGGTCGGTGCGGGCATGGTCCGTGCGGCCGTGGTCCATACGGGCGTGGTCGCCGCGGGTGTGGTCGCCGCGGGCGTGGTCGGTCTGGAGGCGCGCGTGCTCGGCGCGGTCGGCCCGCTCGGACCGGTCGGACCGGTCGGACCGCTCGGACCGGTCGGCCCGCTCGGACCGGAGGTTTTCGCGGGTGGCATCGCCGCGGCCGTGGTCGGCCATGCGGACGTCGCGTTCGCCGAGCCGGCGGCGCTCTCCGCGCCCGTCGCGATCGTCGGCCCGGCCGCGCTCGGCGGTCCGTTGGCGGGTCAGCGACCGGGGGCGCGCGGCCGAGGCGTAGTCGTCGTCCTCGTCGCCGAACTCATCGTCGAAACGCCTCTCCGCGTTGGCGTCGTCCTCTTCCTCGACGAGTCCGAGCCAGACGCCCGCCCTGCGTATTGCCCCCATTCGCGCCAGCCCCCTCCGTTCGCTCGCGGCACGCACCCTCGCGTACCCAGGCAAACGCGGCGGTGCAAATGACAGCCGTGTCATTCCGGCGTCCCGATCAGGCTACATGAGCTGTGGGCGGTTCCCTAGTAGTGCTGTTCCCACGCGAACGTGTGTCGCTCCGTAACGGATCGCGGACTCCATGTCATCGCTCATGCCGGCGGAGAGAACGGCCGCCGAGGGGTGGGCGGCCCGGACCTTCTCCGCGATCGCGGCCAGGGTCGCGAAGGCCCGATCGGGCTCCCAGTCCAGCGGCGCGATCGCCATCAGCCCGCGTAGCGCCAGAGCGTCCGACTCGGCCACCCGGGCCAACACCCCCTCGAGGCCGGCCTCCTCGGCGGCCCCACCTCGGGCCTGGTCGCCGTCGATGCTGACCTGGACGAGCACGTCGAGCACGCGGTCCGCCCGCCGGGCCGCCTCGGCGAGCGCGTCGGCCAGCCGTACGCCGTCGACGGTGTGCACCAGGTCCGCGTACGAGGCGACGGAGCGCGCCTTGTTCCGCTGCAGTCGACCGACGAAGTGCCAGCGGACGTCGACCCCCGCCCCGGCGACCTCGCGGGCCTTCGGTGCCGCCTCCTGATCGCGGTTCTCGCCGATGTCGCGTACGCCGAGGGCGGCCAGATGCTCCACATCGGAGGCCGGGTACGTCTTGGTGACAGCGACGAGCGTCACCTCGGTCGGGTCGCGACCGGCCGCCGTACACGCGCTCGCGATGCGAGCCCGCACCGTGGCCAGGCTCGTCTCCAGTTCCCTCCGTCGCTGGTCCGCCATCGCCACGCCGCCCACACCGTCATCCTAGTCAGCGCCGATCATGGACTCAGGTCCATGATCGGCGGCTTTGGGCGTCCCCAAGCTCATGATCGTGGGGATCCTGGTGGGATGTCGCGGGCGGCTCGGGAGGTTGACGGTTCGATGTCGCCGGCTCAGGCGCCGTTCTTGAGGAAGTCGGGCACGTCGACGTCGTCGAACAGCACGCGGCGCGGTGGCTGGACCGGCGCCTGCCGGGTCACGACCGGCGTGTCCACCGACGTGGAGAACTGCGAGCGCCGCTGGGCGTCGGCCGGTCGGTACGCCGGGGCACCACCGTCGAAGCCGGCAGCGATCACCGTCACGCGGACCTCGTCGCCCAGGGCGTCGTCGATGACCGCACCGAAGATGATGTTGGCGTCGGAGTGGGCCGCGTCGGTCACGAGCTGCGCCGCGTCGTTGATCTCGAACAGGCCGAGGTCCGATCCACCGGCGATGGACAGCAGTACGCCGCGGGCGCCGTCCATGCTCTGCTCGAGCAGCGGGCTGGAGATCGCCCGCTCGGCCGCCTCGACGGCCCGGTTGTCGCCGCGGGCGCTGCCGATGCCCATGAGCGCGCTGCCCGCGCCGCTCATCACGCTCTTCACGTCGGCGAAGTCGAGGTTGATCAGCCCGGGCGTGGTGATCAGGTCCGTGATGCCCTGGACACCCGAGAGCAGCACCTGGTCGGCCTGCCGGAACGCGTCCATCATGCTGATGCCCCGGTCGCCGAGGGCGAGCAGGCGGTCGTTGGGGATGACGATGAGCGTGTCGCACTGCTGGCGCAGCTCCTCGATGCCGGTCTCGGCCTGGACCTGGCGCCGCTTGCCCTCGAACGAGAACGGCCGCGTCACCACGCCGATCGTGAGGGCGCCGATCTTGCGGGCGATGCCGGCCACGACCGGCGCCCCGCCGGTACCCGTGCCGCCGCCCTCGCCGCAGGTCACGAACACCATGTCGGCCCCGCGGAGAACCTCCTCGATCTCGTCCCGGTGATCCTCGGCGGCGTTGCGCCCCACGTCCGGGTTGGCGCCGGCGCCGAGGCCGCGGGTGAGCTCGCGGCCCACGTCGAGCTTCACGTCGGCGTCGCTCATCAACAGCGCCTGCGCGTCGGTGTTGATGGCGATGAACTCGACTCCCTTGAGTCCAACCTCGATCATGCGGTTGACGGCGTTGACGCCACCGCCGCCGATGCCGACCACCTTGATGACCGCCAGGTAGTTGTGCGGAGGTGTCATCAACGGCTTTCCCTTCAAGGCTTTGCGGTGGCCGATTCACCAGGGCCGGCGACGTTTGCCGATCCACAGTGGACGGTTTCCCCGTGAACGTCGGGCAGGAGAACCCTAACCCTTTACTAGAGACTCATAGTTGTGTCAACTAGCGAGCCTGTTTCGGACCGTATGCGCCGTACCCGCTCGATCCAAGCAACCTGGCGGCGTGTCGCCCGTCGGCTATGCCTTCGTTACTCCTCGGAGCCCGCCGAGCGCCCACCCCTTGATCCACACAAGGGCAATGCAGTTGTGGCCTCAGCCGGCCCGGGAGGCCACAAGTGTCTTGCCGTTGTGTCGATCTTGGCGGCTTCCGGAGAGCGGTCAGCTGACGGTGACGACGTCGGGGGCGCTGACGTCGATCGTCCGGCCGGGCCGGTCCAGCAGCGACGTGGCGACGAGCGCCTTCGTCTCGCTCTGTTCGGCGTCGCCCCAGAGGATCACGCGATCGCCGCGCAGCCGTACCCGGATGCGGGTCGGGGCGTCGGCCTCGACGGCCTGCAGACGGTCCCGCAGCTCGGGGGTGAGTGCCCGCACCACCCGAAGGGCGGCCCGGGTCGCGGGGTCGGACGGACCGGGGGCGGCCACGCGGACCAGCGGCAGGTTGGCCGGTCGGCGCCGCAGGACCTGGAACACGACGCCCTCCGCGTCCACGATCCCGTACCCGTCGGCCACCGCGACGGCGGCCAGCGGCGTCCGCTCGGTGATCTCGATGACGAGCGTGTGCGGCCAGCCGCGGCTGACCGCGACCGAGCCGACCGGCGCCAGCTCGCGTACCCGTTGGGCCACCGCGCCGGTGTCGACCCGGGCCAGCGGCGTACCGGGGGCGACGGCGGCGGCCGCCCGGACCTGATCCGACGACGCGATCCGGTTTCCGGAGACCACGACCGCCCGTACGCCCAGGACCGAGGTACCCAGCACCACCCAGCCCAGTGCGACCAGCACCGCGAGGACCAAACCCCCGTACAGCCAGGGCCGGGCCGAGCGGGGTCTGGGCATCCGCCGGTAGACCCGGCGCAGCGAGGTGGGAACCGCCTCCGGCCGAGCCCGGACCAGCCGCCACCGCCGGCTCACCCGCGTCGACTCCACGCCAGGAGGCTAGGCGTCCGCCGCCGCCGCGTCGCGCTCCCGCGCCGCCAGGGCCGCGAGCAGTTCGTCGCCCATGAGCGAGATCGGCGGCGCCCCCATGGTGACCACGAGGTCGCCGGGGCGGGCCCGATCGAGGACCGCGGCGGGCACGTCCTCCCAGGAGGCCACGAACGCCTTGCGCTCGTTGGGCAGCGGTACGGCGGCGGTGAGCGCGATGCCGCCGTCGCCCGGGCCGCGGGCCTCGCCGGGCCCGAAGACCTCCATGACGATCACCTCGTCGGCGATGGCCAGGGCGGCGGCGATCTCGGTACGCAGGTCGCGGGTGCGGTAGACGCGGTAGGGCTGGAAGACGACGACCAGGCGCGCGTCGCCGGCCACCTCCTGCAGCGTGCTCAGGGCGGCCGTCATCGCGGTCGGGTGGTAGGCGTACTCGTCGTAGACGCGCACCCCGTCGGCCACGCCCTTGAGCTCGAACCGCCGCCGGACGCCGGGGAACGCGGCCAGCGCGTCGAGGATCCGGGCCCGGGGCAGGCCCAGCCGCAGCGTGGTCAGCACCGCGGCGGCGCTGTTGAGACCGAGATGCCGCCCGGGCTGTGGCAGCATGACCTCGCCGAGGGACTCGCCGTCCAGCCTCGCGTAGTAGCGCACCGACGAGGCCGTCGACCGCAACTCCTCCAGCCGCAGCGTGGCGTCCTCCGACTCGCCGTACGTCTCGACGGTCAGACCCTCGGCGGCCAACCGCTGCGCCAGGCGCCGGGCCCCGGGGTCGTCGGCGCACGTCACCACGAACCCGTCCGGCGGGACCGGCCGGCAGAACTCGGCGAACGCCTCCTGCAGCCCGTCCAGGTCGCCGTAGGTGTTGAGGTGGTCGGCGTCGATGTTGGTCACGATCGCGGCGTACGGGCGGTAGTGCAGGAACGACCGGTCGCTCTCGTCGGCCTCGGCGACGAAATGCTCGCCGGTGCCGTGGTGGGCGTTGGACCCCACCTCGGAGATCTCGCCGCCGATGACGAACGAGGGGTCCAGCCCGCAGTGCTGCAGGATCGACGTCACCATCGAGGTGGTGGTGGTCTTGCCGTGGGTACCGGCGACGGCGATGGTGCGGCGGCCGGTCATCGCGGCGGCCAGGGCCTCGGAGCGGTGCAGCACCCGCAGCCCGCGGGCCCGGGCCTCGACCAGCTCGAGGTGGTCGGCCGGGATGGCCGTGGAGTAGACGACCGTGTCGACACCGTCCAGGTTGGACGGTTCATGCCGCATCGCGATGGTGGCGCCCAGGGCCCGCAGCCCGGCCAGCGCGGGCCAGTCCTTGAGCTCGCTGCCGGAGACCGGGATGCCGCGGGTGAGCAGCAACCGGGCCACACCGCTCATGCCCACCCCGCCGATGCCGACGAGGTGGACCCGCCCAAGATCCTCCGCCGACAGCTCCAGCCTCGCCATCAGGCCGACCTCCGGTGGCGGCCGATCCCGTCGGCCACGGCCTCGAGCATGAACGCCAGCAGCGCCTCATCGCCGTCGCGCCGGCCGAACGTGGCCGCCGCGGCGCCCATCTCGGCCAGCCTTCGCCGGTCGCCGGCCAGCTCGACGACCGAACGGGCGATCCACTCGGCGTTCAGGTCGGCGTCGTCGACCAGCAGCCCGCCGCCGGCCTGGACCACGGGCAGCGCGTTGCGGCGCTGCTCGCCGTTGCCGTAAGGCAGCGGGACGTACACGGCCGGCAGCCCGACGGTGGTCACCTCGGCCAGCGTCATCGCGCCACCCCGGCACAGCACGAGGTCGGCCGCGGCGTACCCGAGCTCCATCATGGACAGGTACGGCACCGTCACGTAGGGGGCGGGCAGGTCGGTCGGGATCGGCACCGGCTCGTTGCGCGCGCCCATGACGTGCAGCACCTGTACCCCGGCCGCGGTCAGCCACTTCGCGGCGCCGGCCATGGCGAGGTTGATGGAGCGGGCCCCCTGGGAGGCGCCGAACACGAACAGCGTCGGCGCGTGCGGGTCGAGTCCGAAGTGGGCCCGCGCCCGGGCCCGGAGCGCGGCCCGGTCCAGCCGGGCGATGGCGCTCCGCAGCGGCACGCCGACGACCCGGGCCTCGCGCAGCAGGGGCGAGACCTTGGGCTGATGCGGGAAACCGACCGCGACATGGTTGGTGAACCGCATCCCGAGCCGGTTGGCCACGCCGGGCGGGACGTTGACCTCGTGGATCACGATCGGCGTGCGCCGCCGCCACGCGGCCAGATACGCGGGCACGGCGACGTAGCCACCGAATCCGACCACCACGTCGGCGTCGACGTCGTCGAGCACCGCACGGCCGGCCCGCAGCGAGCGCAGCATCCGGGCCGGCGTGCGGGCCAGGTCCAGGCCGATCGAGCGGGGCAACTGGTACGCCGGAACGGTGCGCAGTTCGTAGCCCTGGGCCGGGATCAGCTCCCCCTCGAGCCCCTTCGGACTGCCCACGCAGGTGATCCGGATGTCGGGCCGGTGGCGGCGCAGGCAGTCGGCGAAGGCGAGCAGCGGGTAGATGTGCCCGCCGGTGCCGCCGCCGGCCAGCACCACGGAGTCTATTTTGCGCTCGCTCCGTGCTTCACTGCGCTCGCTCCGCTCGCGCGGGCCTCCCGGCCTATGAGGCACCGTCTTCCCTCCTCGCTCGTCCCTCGCTCGTCAGTCCAGACGGCGCCGGCCGTGAGGCCGGATCGGTCGAGATGGGGCGAGGCGGTAGTGGGGCCCAGAGTATCCGGGCCAGACGCCCGGGGGGAGCGGCGTGCAGAGCCTGGGCGGCCGCGGGCTCGGCCCGGGCGAACGAGGCGACCATCCCGACCATCGCCATGGTCACCACGAGGGCGCTGCCCCCGTCGGAGATCAACGGAAGCGGCAGGCCGGTGACCGGCATGAGACCGACGACGCCGGCGATGTTGATCGTGGCCTGGGCCGCGATCAGCGCGGTCACGCCGGCCGCGATCAGGCGCCGGTACGGGTTGGTGACCCGGCGGGCGATGCGCAGGCCGGTGTAGGCCAGCACGGAGAAGAGGCCCAGCACGATCAGGCATCCGACCACGCCGAGCTCCTCGGCGATGACGGCGAAGATGAAGTCGTTGTGCCCGTTGGGCAGCCATCCCCACTTGAGCTTGCCCTCGCCGAGGCCGACGCCGAACCAGCCGCCGTTGGCGATGGCGAACAGGCCCTCGCGCACCTGGTAGGCGTCGCCGAGTTGATGCAGCTCCGGATTGAGGAACGCCTTCAGCCGGTCGTACCGGTAGTCGTTGCCGGGCATGTAGATCAGGGCGATGATCCCGAGCAGCGCCGCCACCGACATGCCGACGAACACCCGCAGCCGCACGCCGGCCGCCCAGAGCATCCCGACGAACAGCGCGACCAGGCAGATCATCGTGCCCAGATCGTTGTAGCCGACCAGGAGGAACAGCAGCCCGGCCACGGGGAACAGCGGCCTGGACAGGTCGGGCCACGACCCGGCCCGCCGGCCCTTGCGCACCAGGACGTCGGCCACCCACAGCGCCAGCGCGATCTTCGCCAGCTCCGACGGCTGGACCTGGACCGGGCCGACGTAGAGCCACAGCTCGTCGGCCCGCACCGGACCGAACGTCGGGTTGCTCAGCACCTTGACCTGGCTGAGCAGGGCGAGCATGTCCAGCGCGCCCACCAGGACGAACGCGACGATGAGGCCGGGCCGGGCCAGGGCGCGGTACGTGCGCACCGGCAGTCGCTGGCAGATCCAGAACGCGAGCAGGCCGACGCAGGCGGAGATGGCCTGCCTCTCGATGGACGTGAACGCGTTGCCGTTGGTGAGGTACGCCTTGACGCTGGTGGCCGAGAACACCATGACCAGCCCGACCACGAGCAGCAGGCCCGCGCTGGACACGAGCAGGTAGTACGAGGCGAGCGGCCGGGCGAGCAGCCCGCGCAGCAGGGCCAGCGCGCCGGCGGCGCCCGTCGCCGGGCGCTCGTCGGCGGCGCGGGGAGGCCTGGTGTCGGCACTCATGGCCGGGCCAGCTCGCGGACGGCCTCGGCGAAGGCGTCGCCCCGGTGGGCGTAGCTGGTGAACATGTCCTTGGAGGCGGCCGCCGGAGCCAGCAGCACCGTGTCGCCGGGACGCGCGAGCGCCGCCGCGGCGCGAACCACCTCGGACATTGCGCCATCATCGGTCCTCGTCACCGTCACCACGGGGACGTCGGGGGCGTGTCGCGCCAGCGCCGCCGCGACCAGATCACGATCGATGCCGAGCAGCACCGCGCCGGCCAGCCGATCCCGCACCGCCGCCACCAGGTCGCCGATGTCCACGCCCTTGAGCTGACCGCCGACCACCCAGACCACCCGCGGGTACGCGGTCAGCGACGCCCGTGCGGCGTGCGGGTTGGTCGCCTTGCTGTCGTCGACGTAGGCCACGTCGTCCACAGTGGTCACCAACGCGTTGCGGTGGGGCTGCGGTACGTATCCGGCCAGGCCGTCGCGGATGGCCGCGATCGGCACGCCGTGCGTGGCGGCCAGCGCCGCCGCGGCCAGCGCGTTGGCCACGTTGTGCCGGCCCGGCGGGCGGACGCGGTCGGCCGCGATGATCTCGTTGCCGTCCGGGTCCACCAGGACGCCGTCGGCCAGCACGAACCGACCCGGACCGGGAGCCGCGATGACGCTGAACCCGACCGTTCGACCCCACACCCGGGCCAGCCGCTCGGCCACCAGCGGGTCGTCGAGACTACCCACCGCCACGCCCGGACCGTCGTTGTCGGCCGAACGCCAGATGGCCCGCTTCGCCCGTACATAGTGGTCGAACGTGCCGTGCCACTCGAGATGGTCGTCGGCCAGGTTCAACAGGGCACCGGCCTCGGGCGCCAGCGTGGACGACCAGTGGAGCTGGAAGCTGGACAGTTCCACGGCCAGCACGTCGAACCGGTCCACGGCGCCGGCGGCGAAGACGAGCGGCTCACCGATGTTGCCCAGCACCTCGGTCCGGAGGCCGGCGGCCGTGAGCATCGCGCCGAGCATCGTCACCGTGGTGGTCTTGCCGTCGGTGCCGGTCACGGCCAGCCATGCGGGCGCGCCCGGTGGGCGCAGGCGCCAGGCCAGCTCCGGCTCCGAGTACACCGGAGTGCCGGCCGCCTCCGCGGCCTTGGCCAGCGGTGAGTGCGGCGCGAAGCCGGGCGACACCACGACGTCGTCGACCGACTCGACCAGGCCCGGTGGCGGCTCCTCCCCCAGTACGACGGAGGCGCCCGCGGCCCGCAGCCGGCCGACGGCCTCGCCGTCGCGCCGGTCCAGCACGGTCACGGCGGCGCCGAGTCGCAGCAGGACCGTCGCGCTGGCCTCGCCGGCGACTCCGGTGCCGGCGACCAGCACCTTGCGGCCCTCGTACGGCCTCACCGGCGCGTCGCCGTCGGGTCGGTATGACTCTCCGTTTTACATCTGCTCTGCACACCCGGACGCACTACCCGGCCCGGGGCGCGGGCACCCGCACGGGCGTCGCCGCGGGGCCACCGGTCCGCGGACGCGTGGAGGTGTGCAGAGCGGATGCCGCAGACACGGGTATGCCGGGTCCGGCCCGACACACCCGACCGGCCCGACACGCCGACGACGGTCACACGAACCCCATGATCCGCAAGAAGTCCAGATAGAACAGACCGAGCGACACGGCCACGCCGAGGCCGGCGATGATCCAGAAGCGGATGACGATGTTCACCTCGCTCCAGCCGGCCAGTTCGAAGTGATGCTGTAACGGCACCATCCTGAAGACGCGTCGCTGCCACAACTGGTACGAGCCGATCTGGATCACCCACGTGATCGTGATGATCGTGAAGAGGATGGCCAGCAACGGCAGCAGGAGCACGGTACGGGTGGCGAACGCCATCCCGGCCACCAGGCCGCCGAGCGCCAGCGACCCGGTGTCGCCCATGAAGATCTTGGCGGGTGAGGCGTTCCACCACAGGAACCCGACGCAGGCCGCGGCCGCCGCTCCGGCGATGATCGCGATCTCCAGCGGGTCCCGGACCTCGTACACGTACTTGCCCTTGTAGTCCGGGTCGACGTCCCAGTGGCGGTACTGCCAGAACGCGATGAGCGAGTACGAACCGATCACCATCACCGAGGTGCCGGTGGCCAGCCCGTCCAGGCCGTCGGTGAGGTTGACCGCGTTGGACATCGCCATCACCACGAAAATGAACAGCACCAGCGCGCCGACCTTGGTGACGTAGAGCCACTCGATGTCGGTGACGAAGGAGACGTGGTCGCTGGCCACCGTCTCGCGTTCGAGCGGCGCGCTCGGCACGTACAGCGCGACGAGCCCGAACACCACGCCGATGACCGCCTGGCCGAGCAGCTTCATCCGCGCGTTGAGCCCGAGGCTGTGACGCTTGCGGACCTTGAGGAAGTCGTCGACGAACCCGAGCACGCCCAGTGAGACGAACAGTCCGAGCAGCACCACGCTGGTCGCCGTCGGCCCGGTGGGCGCGCCGAGCTGCTGGGCCGGCAGGGTGGCCAGCACGACGTGGCCGGCTATGTAGGCGATGAGGGTGGCCACGATGAACACGACCCCGCCCATCGTGGGGGTGCCCTTTTTCACCTGGTGGCTCTGCGGGCCTTCGGCGCGGATCGGCTGGCCCGCCTTGAGCCGGGTGAACGCCCGGATCGCGATCGGCGTGCCGATGATGGAGACCATGAAAGCGACCGCCGCCGCGACGATGACGGCCCTCACGGCGCGGTCACCCCGACCGCCTCGGGCCGGCGGAGCGCGTCCGCGACGTCCCAGGTGCGGTAACGCGAACCCTTTACCAGGACGACGTCGCCCGGGCGCAGCCACGCCCGCAGCACGGCCACGGCCGCCTCCTGATCGGACACCTGCACCGACTCTCCTCCCCAATTCACTACCGCACGTGCGCCGTCGTGGATAGGTGCCGCCCCCGTGCCGATGACGACGATCCGGTCCACGCCCAACTCCGCGGCGAGCCGGCCCACCTCCTCGTGGCCGGCCCGCTCGTATTCGCCCAGCTCGGCGAGGTATCCCAGCACGGCGATCCGCCGCCGACCCGCACCCATCGCGTCCAGTGCCCGCAGCGCGGCCGCGGTGGAGGCGGGGTTCGCGTTGTACGAGTCGTCGATGACCGTGACCCCGTCGGCCCGGTCGAAGACGTCCATGCGGCGGGCCGAGACGGGCCGTAGCCGTCCCAGCTCGGCCCCGATGTCGGCCAGCGGCAGGCCGGCGGCCCGGGCCACGGCGGCGGCCGCGAGCGTGTTGCCGACCTGGTGCCGCCCGCTGACGGACAGGTGCACGGCGGTCTCCCCCTCCGGCGTGCGAAGACGGTACGAGGGTCGGGCCCGCTCGTCGAGGGTCACGTCGACGGCCCGCAGGGTCGCGCCGGGAGTCTCGCCCACCGTGACGACCTCGGCCGGCGTCAGCGCCCCCATCGCCCGTACCCGCTCATCGTCGGCGTTGAGCACGGCGACGCCGTCGTCCGGCAGGGCCCGCACCAGCTCGGCCTTGGCGTCGGCGATCGCGTCCACCGAACCGAACTCGCCGATGTGGGCGGTGCCCACATTGACCACGACACCGATGCCGGGCGGGGCGATGCGGCACAGGTGGGTGATGTGGCCGGGCCCGCGCGCGCCCATCTCCAGTACCAGGAAGCGGGTGCCGACATCGGCCCGGAGCACCGTGTACGGCAGGCCCAACTCGTTGTTGAGCGACCCGCGGGCGGCCACGGTGGGACCGAGCCGGGCCAGCAACTGAGCCACATGGTCCTTTGTGGACGTCTTGCCCGAGGAGCCGGTGATGCCGACGACCGCGATCGCCGGCAGGCGGGCCAGCACGACCCGGGCCAGCGCGGTCAGGGCGTCGAGGGGATCGGCGACGACGACGGTGGGCCCGTCGACCGGCCGGGTACCGAGAACGGCCGCCGCGCCGGCGGACAAGGCGTCGGCCGCGAAGTCGTGCCCGTCGGTCTTCTCCCCGACGAACGCCGCGAACAACCCGCCCGCCTCGACCAGCCGCGAGTCGTACTCGACGCCGCCGTCGACGCGGATCGACGGGTCCGCACCGACGAGGGTGCCGCCGGTGGCCGCGGCGATCTCGGCCAGCGTCATCGGGATCATTGCCGGCCTCCTGCGCTCATAGGCGCACGCCCGCGTACCGGGCGGCCAGCGCCGCGGCCAGCTCCACCCGGTCGTCGAACGGGGACGTGACCCCGGCGACCTCCTGACCCCGCTCGTGCCCCTTGCCCAGCAGCGCCACCACATCGCCCGGCTCGCTCATCCGGACGGCGGCCGTGATGGCCTCCCGCCGCCCGGCCACCTCGATGACGGCCGCCTCGGCCGCGGCCTCGGCGGCCGCCCGCACCTCGGCCCGGATGGAACCGGGATCCTCGGTACGCGGGTTGTCGTCGGTCACCACGACCACGTCGGCGCCGCGGGCGGCGGCCTCACCCATGTACGGCCGCTTGCCCCGGTCGCGATCCCCGCCGGCCCCGATGACGCAGATCAGCCGGCCCTGCCCGACATCCCGCAGTGCGGCGAGCGCGGCCACGATCGCGTCGGGCTTGTGCGCGTAGTCGACCACGCCGAGGACCGGACCGGGCGCGTCGACCAGCTCCAGCCGGCCCGGCACGCCGCGGCAGGCCGCGATGCCGGCGGCGGCGGTGCCCGGGTCCACGCCGACCTCGACCAGGCAGGCCAGCGCGAGCAGCGCGTTGGCGACGTTGTGCCGGCCGGGCAGGGCGACGCGGGCCGCCACCTCGATTTTCCCCGGGCCGTGGACGGTGAACCGCTGGGCGAACCCGTCCCGCTCGACCTGACCGGCCCGCCACGTCGCCGTGGGGTCGCCGGCGGCCGAGAACGTCACCCGACCCGGCCGGACCAGCCGGCGTACCGCCGGATCGTCCACATTGAGCACTTCGGCCCGGCACCGCCCGTCGAAGAGGCTGGCCTTGGCCGCGAAGTAGTCGTCGACGTCGGCGTGGAAGTCCAGGTGGTCCAGGCCGAAGTTGGACCAGCCGCCGACGGCGAACGTCACGCCCCCGACCCGCCCGTAGGCCAGCGCGTGGCTGGACACCTCGAGCACCGCCGCGGTCACGCCGCGCTCCAGCGCCGCCGCGAACAGGGCGTGCAGGTCGGTCGCCTCGGGCGTCGTGCGCACGCTGTCGAGCACCACGTCGGCCAGCCGGGTCTCGACCGTCCCGATGAGACATGTCGTGTGCCCGGCCGCGCGGAGCCCGGAGTCGATCAGGTACGCCGTCGAGGTCTTCCCGGCCGTCCCGGTGATGCCGATGACCGACACCTGGGCTGTCGGGTGCCCGTACACGGCCGAGGCCACGTCACCGAGCACGGCCCGCGGGTCGTCGGTGACCAGCGCCGGCATGTCGGCCGGCATCCGCGCCGCGCCGGCCGGATCGGTCAGGACGGCGACCGCGCCGCCGGCCACGGCCCGGTCGAGGAACTCCACGCCGTGGTGGCGCGATCCGGCCAGCGCCGCGTACAGGTCACCGGGTCGGACCGCCTCGCTGTCGTGCGTCACCCCCGTGACCGTGACCGGCGCGTCCGGCGCCGACGCGCCGGCCGTGGCGGCGAGTTCACGCAACGGCACAGCGGCGACACGGCTCGGGCGCGGAAAGCCGGACACGGCACCTGACCCTACTCGCCCCACCGCGGGGCGAGGAGCGGGTGACCCCCGGGCGCGCCACGGCTGGTCATGGATAAACGCGGAGCTTCGGCGGCTTTGTCCCGGTCGGAGCGACACGGTAGTGGCGCAGCGTGAACTCCATCATCTCGGCGAACGCCGGCCCGGCCACCGCACCACCGTTGCCGCCCGGGGTATGGGCGAACACCGCGACGACGTAGCGCGGCGCGTCGGCCGGCGCCATGCCGACGAACGAGGCGACCTCGCCGGCGACGTACCGCCCGTCGCGCACGGTCTTGCCCGTACCCGTCTTACCGGCGACCCGGTACCCGGCGATGGCGGCCGACCGGCCGGTCGCTTGCGGCAGAGTCACGACCGCCTCCAGCATCGTGCGCAGCGCGGCCGCGTTCTCGGCCGAGATGACACGGCGTGTCGGCGCGCCCGGGGCCGGCGTGGTCCGGCCGTCCGCGGCGACCACCTCCTTCACGACGTGCGGGCGCACCCAGACGCCGCCGTTGGCGATGGCCGCGTACACCGCCGCCATCTGCAGCGGGGTCACCGACACGCCCATGCCGATCGGGACCGAGCCGTAGGCCGAGCCGCTCCAGTTGGCCGGCGGCTGCACCAGGCCCGCCGACTCGCCGGGCAGCCCCTCGCCGGTCGGCTCGCCGAGCCCGAACGCGCGCTGGTACCGGTACAGCTTGTCGGCACCGAGCCGGTCGGCCAGGGTGATCGTGCCGACGTTGGACGACCAGGCCAGGATGCCCGGCAGCGTCATCGGCGTGACCTCGCTGTGCGGGTGTGTGTCGGTGAACTCGGTGTCGCCCTTCCAGAGGGACGGGGCGACGGGCACCGCGTCGCCCGGCTGCACGACGCCCTCCTGCAGGCAGGCGGCGATGACGATCGGCTTGTGCACCGAGCCGGGATCCACCGTCATGCCGGTGGCCGCGTCGCTCCAGTCGGCCGGCCGGGAGGCGAACGGGTTGGCCGCGTCATAGAACGGATAGCTCGCCTGGGCCAGCACCTCGCCGGTACGCACGTCGAGCACGACGGCCGAGCCGCTGATCGCCCGGACCTGGCGCATCCGTTGCCCCAGCACCCGTTGCACCTCGAACTGCAGGTCGCGGTCGATGGTCAGGCGCACCGTGCTGCCGGGGCGCGCCGGCGTCTCCCGGTTGAAACCACCCGGGATCTCGTGGTCCAGGCTGAGTTCCCCGTCCGGCTGCCCGATCTCGAAGGTGCGCTTGCCGTCGACGCCGCGCAGCACGTCGTTGTGGCTCGACTCCAACCCGGCCAGGCCCGTGAGGTCCCGGCCGGTGAACCCGATCACGTTGGCGGCCAGGTCGTGGCCGGGCACGATGCGGCTCTCGTCGCGTCGCACTCCGATCCCGCTCAGCTTCAGTGCGCTGACCTCCTGCCCGGTGTCCACCGGCACGCCCCGGGCCAGGAACTCGAATCGCTCGACCGTGCCGTCGGGGCGCTTGTGCGGCACCAGCTTGGGCAACAGGTCCGAGCGCGCTATGCCGAGCACCGGGGAAAGGCGGTCCGCCGTCCTGACCGGGTCGTCGACCAGCTCCGGGTCGGCGTAGACGTAGCGCGCCTCGACGCTCTTCGCCATCACCTCCCCGTTGCGGTCCAGGATGCCGCCGCGGGGCGCGGGGAGCTCCACCTCCTCCAGGCGCAGCGCCAGCCCCTCGGCCGCGTACGCCGGGGCGTCGTTAAGCTGCAGTTCGACCAGCCGGCCGGCGATGACCACGAACAGCGCGAGGATCATCGCCGCCGACACCCGCAACCGCCGCACCGGATCCGCCAGACTGGGTTCCTTGGCGCTCGCTCCGCTCGCGCGGGTCCCGGCGCCTTTCGGGCGCCGGGCCGACGCGAGCTCGCGAGTGGCGGGGCGGGTGCGGGTTGCGGTCGTGGTGACCAGGCGGAGTTTGGGCCGTTCGGCGCGACGCTGGGGCGCGTCGCCGTCGGCGACGGTGCGGGCGCGCGGATGGTAGCCGCGCGCCTCGGACAGCCGGCTACGCCGCGGAGTCTGGTCTCCCCTCGATTCCTGGTCGGCCCGCGCTGCCCTCTTAGCTTCGCCTCCGCCTCGCTCGTCCCTCGCTCGGACGTCGGCTCGCCGGCGGGTGTGCTGGTCGGCCTGCCGACGGTTCACGGCTCACCGTCCCGCGGACCCGGTGCCGCCCGTGGACCCGGTGCCGCCGGCGGGTTGGGGCACGCCGACCACCCGACCGTCGGGCAGCCGGATGAACGCCGGGGTGCCGGCCGGCACCAGACCGAGGCGCCGGGCCGCGGCGGCCAGGTTGCCGGGCGACTCCTTCTCGGCCAGGGCCTGGGCCAGCCGCTGCTCCTGCAGGTCGAGGGCGGCCTGCCGGGCGCGGAGGTCGTCGAGCCGGAACGCGTTCTCGTTGATCTTCGTGTTGAGCAGCAGTACGCCGAGCACGCCGCCGACCACGAGGGCCACGACGAGGACCAGGAAGGCGGGGCGGGGCAGCGAAACGGGCGTGGGCGGCGCCACCGGCACCGGACTGCGACGCGGGGGCTCGACCTCGATCCGGGTCGGCTCGGCGTAGCTCAACGGCTCCGCGTAGTCGACCTCGGCGTAGTCGATGGCGAGCGCGTTCGCGCCGTCGACGAACCGTCCGTACGAGTGGCGCGATGCCGCGCGGGCCTCGGCGGCCTGGGCCGCACGGGCCGCGCGGGCGCGGGTGGCGGTGCTCATCGCGCTTCCCCCTTGTCTGTCATGTCCCGACCCCCGGTGGAGAAAGTTGTGTGTCCGGCGGGAAGTCGCGGTCCCGCCGGCGTTCGGTTGATCCGCCCGGACGCCTGGGCGCCGGCGGTTGATGCATGGCGGCTGACCGCGTGGTCGGCGCATCGGGATCGATGCGCTCGGCCGCGCGCAGCCGGGCGGACGCGGCGCGTGGGTTGGCCGCGACCTCCTCGGGCGATGGCCGCTCCGCTCCCCGCGTGAGCAGCCGAAGCGTGGGTGCCGTGCCCGGCGGTTCGACCGGAAGGTCCACCGGCGCGGTGGACCGGGCGCGCTGGGCCAGGATCCGCTTGACGATCCGGTCCTCCAGCGAGTGATAGGCCAGCACGACGATCCGTCCGCCCACGTCCAGCGAGTCGACCGCGGCCGGCAGCGCCGCCTCGAGCGAGGCGAGCTCACCGTTGACCTCGATGCGCAGCGCCTGGAACGTCCGCTTGGCCGGATGGCCGCCGGTGCGGCGGGCCGGGGCCGGGATCGCGTCGCGCACGAGTTCGGCGAGCCGGGCCGAGGACGTCAGCCGCGAGCGGGTGCGTTCGGCCACGATCGCGTCGGCGATGCGGCGCGCGAACTTCTCCTCGCCGTACTGGCGAAGGATCCGGGCCAGGGCGGCGGGCGGGTACGTGTTGACGATCTCCTCCGCCGTGGTCGGAGTCGTCGGGTCCATCCGCATGTCCAGCGGCGCGTCGTGGGCGTAGGAGAAGCCGCGGGCCGGCTCGTCGACCTGCATCGAAGAGATGCCGAGGTCGAACAGAGCTCCGTCCACGCTGGACACACTCAGCCGTTGCAGCACCGCGGGCAGCTCGTCGTAGCGCGCCTTGGTCAGCGCCACCCGGTCGCCGTAGCGGGCCAGCCGCCGACCGGACAGCTCGAGGGCCCGGGGGTCGCGGTCGAGCCCGATCAGCCGTACGGCGGGAAACCCGGCCAGCACGGCATCGGCATGCCCGCCCAGGCCGACCGTCGCGTCCACATAGGTGGGTGCGCCGTCACCCCGCAGGGCAGGAGCGAGCAACTCGAGGCAGCGCGCGAGCAGCACCGGTGTGTGCTCCCCCCGCGGCGCGCCCGCGCCACCGCCCCGATCCGCCCCTGCCCTACGGGCGTCCTGGGGCACCTCTGCCCGACGGGCAGCATGGTGCTCCCCCACGTTTCGACCCCCTTGTTGCCCTCGCCGGTGCGTGGATTCGCGGTCCACACATCGGCGCGTGTCTCACGGCCGGGCCGGCCGTACCACCAGATCCCCACCCGCTCGCCTCGCGCCTGACGCCGGGGAAGTGGCGTCAGGAGCCGATGAAGCGGCTGGAGATCTCGCGGTACGGACGTGGCCGCCAGACCCCGCGGGCTACAGCCCGCCGGGCAACACTCCTTCCTCGATACCGGCGAAGGCGTCCTCGCTCGTCGCCAGGTATGTCTCCCATGCCTGCTGGTCCCAGATCTCCACGCGGCTGCTCGCGCCGATCACCACGACGTCGCGGACGAGCCCGGCGTACTCGCGCAGGTGGGCCGGAATGGTCACCCTGCCCTGCTTGTCGGGCATCTCGTCGTGTGCGCTGGCGAAGAAGACCCGGCCATACGCCCGGGCCGCCTTGTGCGTCACTGGTTGTGCCTCTAGCTGTTCGGCGAGCCGGCGGAACTCGGCCTTGGGGAACACGTAGAGGCAGTGCTCCTGCCCCTTCGTGATCACGACACCACCCGCCAGATCGTCTCGGAACTTCGCCGGAAGGATGAGCCGGCCCTTCTCGTCGAGGCGCGGTGTGTGGGTGCCGAGAAACACGAACCCACCCCCCTCGCCCCTCGTGTCGCTGCGCCATGGCTGGCTCGGCGCGTCAGACGCCGCGCCACGACCCAGCCATGGCGGTCCCCCCGGGGCCGGCGGTGCCACCCGGCTCCGCCAATGCCCCCCACTGTACTCCACTTCCCTCCACCGTCAACCCTAATCCGGGGCGTTATGTTCCAAATCGTCGAGGAAAAGCCCAGCTCAGAGACGTGGTGGGGAGTGGGGGGCGTGTCGGTGCACGGCCACCTTTGATCGCCATTGGAGACCCGCCGAACCGGTCATAACCGGACGATGACCGTGCAATTCGCGGTCGTCGCGTCGATTTGGCCCGCGCGGTGGAGGGAAGTGGAGCGCCGCCTCGGGATCCGCACAACTGCATTGCCGTTGTGGCCTCACGGGCCCGCTGACACCACAACTGTCATGCAGTTGTGGCGATCGTGGAAGCCCGCCGGGGCCGGCCGGCTCCGGGCAAAGGCCGAGGCGGGCCCAAAGGCCGAGGCGGCGACCTTCGTGGGAAGGTCGCCGCCTCGACGTGGTGTGTCGCGTATGTCAGATCAGAGGACGCGCCGGAACACGACGTTCGAGCTCCAGATCTTGTGCTTGCCGATCCGCAGGCCCGGACGGGGGCTGTCGTACATGTACTTGCCACCGGCGTAGATGCCGACGTGGTAGCCGTACCCGCCGCGCAGGAAGACGACCAGGTCACCCGCTCGGGCCGAGCCGCGGGAGACCTTGACCCCGCGCGTCTTCTGCCCGTTGGCCTTGTGCGGCAGCCGGACGCCCACCTTCCGGTACACGTACTGGGTGTAGCCCGAGCAGTCGAACGCCCGCGGGCCGGCGGCTCCGAAGACGTACGGCCGGCCGAACAGAGACCGCGCGATGGCCAGCGCCCGGGCGCGCTTGCCCGAGACCTTGGCGACCTTGGCCTTCGCCTTGGCCACGACCTTGATCGTGGCCGCCGATGACGCCGACGCGGCCAGTGACCGGCCGCCCGGGTACCACAGGCGGTAGCTGAGCTTCCGGGGCGGATGCACCGTGAACGTCACGGACCCGCGGGACGAGAGGTGCTTGCCCTTCATATAGGTCCATGCGCCGCCCTTGCGTACCTGCAGGCGCACGATGTCACGTCGAACCACGGTCTTGCCGTGCGTGACCTTGCCGGTCAGCCGGACCGAACCGCCCTTGGTGACGCGGGTTCGATTGGCCCGGACGTTCGTCCGGGTGGGAGTGGTGGCCACGACGGCCTTGGTCGACTCAGAGGTCGAGACGAGCGGCGTGTCCACTGGGGACTTCGCCAGGGTGCTGGCCGTCGCGGGTGTGGTGGTCGTCAGCGTGCCCGCGAGCACGCCGGTGACCGCGAGCCCGAGAGCGCTCGCGCGCCTCGACCGCCGCACCAAGCTCGGGATGTTGGGTAGCACTGAGGATCTCTCCGGGTCACGCCTCGATGGAGCGACGTGCACCCCACTCCCACCCACCGTCCATTCGTCAAGGGCGAGCACCGGAAGTGGGGCGGGACCAGGCGTGGCCGCCGGCGCTCGGCGTCTTTCGCGACGCGAGACCGACTATGACCGAGCCGGAGGGCTACCTAAGGTGGTCGCTATCTCACTATGCGCACATGGCATTCCGTACCGTCCCGGAACGCGCCGAGTTGTGACTACGACACGTCTCGTGTCCGTTCACGGCACGTCGAATCACCCCGTGACGCTCACCACACACATTGTCGAGCACCGATATGCGCATATCGGTGCGAAGTATGCATCGCGCGGTACCTATCTGGAGGATCTTGGATGGTTTGTGGGATCGACGCCCACAAACCATCCAAGATCGCGACCTACAGGATCCGGCGGAACACGACGTTCCAGGTCCAGATCTTGTGCTTGCCCACCCGTTGACCCGGACGGGGGCTGTCGTACATGTAGCTGCCGCCGGCATAGATGCCGACGTGGTACCCGTACCCTCCATCCAGGAAGATGATCAGGTCACCCGGCCGGGCGTTGGCCCGCGAGACGCCGACCCCGCGGCCCTTCTGGGCGTTGGCCTGGTGCGGCAGCGAGATGCCGACCTTCCGGAACACGTACTGGGTGAACCCCGAGCAGTCGAACGCGTTCGGGCCGGCGGCACCGTAGGAGTACGGCCGGCCGGCCAGCGACGCCGCGATGGCCAGAACGCGGGCCCGCTTGCCCGAAACGCCGGCGACACTGGCGACGCCGGCGGACGTGCTGCCACTCGCCGCCACCGACGTACTGACGGAACTCGTCGGTCTCGGCGCCACGACCGCGATCCTGGTCGGCAACGACACCGACGCGGCGCGCGCCCGGCCGCCGGGATAGGCCAGCCGGTACAACCGCGTGCGCTGCGGCCAGACGGTGAAGGCCGCGAGGCCGGCGGATGAGAGCCGCTTGCTGCGTATGGTCTTCCACGCACCACCACTGCGTGCCTGCAACCGCACCAGGTCCTGCCGGACCGTGGCACCGCCGTGCATCACCTTGCCCCGCAACGTGACGGCGTCGCCCTGGCTCACGGATGAGCGGTTGGCCCGCAGATGGGCCTGGGTGACGTCGACCGGCGCGTACCTGATGAACTCGATGGCGGTTTCGAGCGGCGCGTTCGCGCGGGACGTGGTCCCGCGCGACTCCGTCGTCGCGGTCGCGGGTGCGGCGGCCGTCAGCGCGCTCAGGAGCACGCCGAGGACCAGCAGTCCGAGAGCGCCCGCGCGCCCGCACCGCCGCACCCAGCTCGGGGAGATGGGAAACACTGTCAATCTCTCCGGGTCACGCCTGGTGAGGCCGGATGTCCGGCTCACTCCTGCCCACGGTCCTGTCGGTCAAGGACGAGCCCCGGTGGCGGGGCGGGACCAGGCGTGGCCATCGGGGCTCGGCGTCGGTCGTGACGCGCCGCGACTATTGCCCAGGTAAACGGCCACTCAAGGTGATGGCGATCTCACGATGGGCACGCTCCCACGGACGGCGTTCCGTCACGTCCCGGACACGCCCGAGATGTGACTACGTCCTGTCGGCCGGCCCTGTACGCCTCGTTGATCGACACAGTGACATTCCACACATAGATCGTCGGCCATCCAACTCCACACATCCCCCAATGACGGCAAAACGAAAGGGTGGCCGCGCATCCCCCGTTCGGTTGACGCGGGCGCCCCGAGGCCGATGCCCGGGGACCAGCGGTCCCGACCCGCCGGCCTACCCGTCGCTCCCGGTTTCGGTACTGTCTCATCGTCGAGCGAGCCGCCGGTGCACCACGTCGGCGGCCCACGCACGAGGGGAGACCACCGAGGCGATGACACGCGACGGCAGCATGCCTCTGCGGGCGAGGGTCGCCACGTCCGTGTCGAAGACGGCCGCCGCGCTGTCCCGGGCCGCCGGCCGGGGCGACGGCTCCGTCATCGGCGGCTGGATCGGGCTCAAGATAGACCCGCACCTGCTGACGCATCTGGCGGCCGGCCGCCACGTCGCCCTGGTTTCGGGTACCAACGGCAAGACGACCACGACCCGGCTGACCGCCGCCGCGATGGGCGTCCTCGGTGAGGTCGCCACGAACTCCCTCGGCGCGAACATGCCCACCGGGCACACCTCGGCCCTGGCCAAGGCGGGGCGCACGCCGTACGCCGTGCTGGAGGTCGACGAGCACTATCTGGACCAGGTCATCACGGCGACCGAGCCCCGCGTGGTGGCGCTGCTCAACCTCAGCCGCGACCAGCTCGACCGGGCCAAGGAGGTCGCGATGATGGCCTCGCTGTGGCGCGACGCGCTGCGCGACCGGGCCACGCACGTGGTCGCGAACGCCGACGACCCGATGGTGGTCTGGGCGGCCCGCGCGGCGACCAGAGTGACCTGGGTCGCCTCGGGCCAGCGCTGGCACGACGACTCCTGGGTATGCCCGGAGTGCGGTTCCCACATCGACCGGCCGGACGGGGCCGGCCAGGTCGACGGCGCCTGGCACTGCACCCGGTGCGACCTGCGCCGACCGATTCCACAGTGGAGCGTGGACGGCGACGCCGTGATCGACCCGACCGGCGCCCGCCACCCGGTCGCCCTGCAGCTGCCGGGGCGCGTCAACCGGGCCAACGCCGCCACCGCGCTGGCGGTCGCGGCCGAGTTCGGCGCCCGGGTGGCCGACGCGGTGCCGCGGCTGGCCGCGGTCACGTCGATCGCCGGCCGGTACGCCACGGTGCGCCGCGACGGCCGCACGATCCGCCTGCTGCTGGCCAAGAACCCGGCCGGTTGGCTGGAGGCGTTCGACATGGCCGAACCGGCGCCCACCCTGCTGTCGATCAACGCCCGCGACCCCGACGGCCTGGACACATCCTGGCTCTACGATGTGGACTTCTCGCCGCTGCGTGGCCGCCGGGTGCTCATCACCGGGGACCGGGCGATGGACCTCGCCGTACGGCTGGAGGTGAACGACGTGCCGTTCGAGCACGTCACCTCGTTCTCCCGGGCCGTGGCGGCCGTGCCGCCGGGCCGGCTCGAGGTGATCGCGAACTACACCGCGTTCCAGGACATCCGGGCGGAGCTCGACCGTGTCAACTGACTCCGCGGTACGGATCGTCTGGGTGTACCCGGACCTGCTGTCCACGTACGGCGACCGGGGCAACCTGCTCATCCTGGCCCACCGCGCGCGGCGGCGGGGTCTGCGCGTCGACGGCATCGAGGTGCGCTCCGACCAGCGGCTCCCCGAGGGGGGCGACATCTACCTGCTCGGCGGCGGCGAGGACGGCCCGCAGGCCCTGGCCGCGCAGCGGCTCAACGCCGACCGCGGTCTGCACCGGGCCGTCGCCCGTGGCGCGGCGGTGCTGGCCGTCTGCGCCGGCTACCAGCTCGTCGGCACCTCGTTCTTCGCCAAGGGCGCCAAGTGTGGCGGGCTCGAGCTGCTCGACCTCGACTCCGACCGCGGCCCGACCCGCGCGGTCGGCGAGCTGGCCGGCACCCCCGACCCGGCGCTCGGACTGCCCGCCATCACCGGGTTCGAGAACCACGGTGGCCGGACCCACGTCGGACCGGGCGTGCGCCCGCTGGCCCGGGTCACCACCGGGGTCGGCAACGACGGCGCCACCGAGGGGGTCTGGCAGGGTCGGGTGCTCGGCACCTACATGCACGGCCCGGCGCTGGCCCGCAACCCGGCCCTGGCCGACCTTCTGCTGCGCTGGGCGACCGGCTCCGACATCGCGCCGCTGGACGACACGTGGCCCTCGCGCCTGCGCTCCGAGCGCCTCGCCGCGGTCCGCTGACCCGCTCGCTACGCCCCATGACTGTAGGGGCACCCTTATAGCGGAAAAGTGCCCGTAGGGTGCCCCTGCATGGAAGGGGGGCCGGCGGCCGGCGTCACCAGCGGATCGCGTCGCGCCCGGCCTCGGCCAGCGCGGCGTTGCAGGCGCTGAACGGGTGGCTGCCGAGGAAGCCCCGCGGGTTCATCGGGCTCGGATGGCCGGCCTCCAGCACCACGTGGCATGTCGAAGTGAGCAGCGCCTTCTTCTTCTGCGCGTGCGATCCCCAGAGCAGGAACACCACGCGCTCGGACCGGGCGTCCAGGGCCCGGATCGCCGCGTCGGTCACGTGCTCCCACCCCTTGCGCGCGTGCGAGCCCGGCTTGCCGGCGCGGACCGTGAGCACCGTGTTCAGCAGCAGCACCCCCTGCTCGGCCCAGCCGGTCAGGTCGCCGCTGGCCGGCGCCTCGCCGCCGAGGTCGGCCCGCAGTTCCTTGAACACGTTGCGCAGCGACGGCGGCACGGTCACGCCGGCGCGGACGCTGAAGCTGAGCCCGTGAGCCTGCCCGGCCGCGTGGTACGGGTCCTGGCCGAGGATCACGGCCCGGGTCGACTCGGGCGGGCACAGCCGGAACGCCGCGAACAGGTCCGGCAGCGGGGGAAAGACCTCGCAGGTTTCGTACTCGGTGGACACGAACTCGCACAGCGAGGCCACGATCTCCGGATCGAGGTGGGGTTTCATGGCGTCCCGCCACGGCGGAGGCAGCGACTCGATCAGGTCCAACGGCACGCCGTGACTCTAGCCCGAGCCCCGGCAGCCCTCGGCGGGCGCGCGGTCCTACTCGTCGGGGAGGAGATAGCGCCAGGCCACGCCGTAGACCTTGCCGTCGGAGGCCCGCAGCAGGGGCCACGGGCCGGACCGCCAGGTGTCGGGCAGCTTGGCCGCGATGGCCTCGGCCTCGGCGCCGGTGTACTCGCCCTTGCGGGCCTGGCCGGCGGCGACGACCGGCGGCAGGGGCACGCCGGCGGGCCAGTCGCCCTCGGGTCGGTCGCCGGCGCCCCGGAGTTCGGCCACGAGGCGCACCTTCTCGCCCTTGTAGCCCCCGCCGTCGGCCAGGACCCGGCGGGTGAGGGAGTCCATGCGACCGCGGGCCGTGAGCAGCCGCTCGTCGTACCCGCTCGCCTCGCCGAGGGCGTAGGCCGACACCGAGGTCAGGGTCCCGTCCTCGGCCTGCACCGACAGCGTGGTGGCCGGCGCGTCGGCGATCAGCTCCGACTCCTTCGACGTCGCCGTCCGGCCGAATCCCTTCAACTCCCCGCGCAGTCCGTGGACGAGGTCGGACAGCTCCCGTGGGTCGAGCACGAGGGTCTTCGCCGAATCGGCGATGGCCATCCCGTCGGAGTACACGACCAGACGCGGACCCTCCATGAGCGTCCAGCCGTACGGAAGGAAGCCGCCGGCGATCAGGTACGAGGCCACGAGCTGCGGCTTCCCGGAGGCCGGCCAGGTCAGCGGCGGTTCCCCGCCCGAGCCTGAGCCCGGACCCGAGCCCGGCCCGGCATCGGGGCTCGCGCAGCCGGCCAGCATCGCGACGGCGAGGACCGCACCCAGTACACGTCTCATGGGCCTTGGATGGCGCGACCGGACCACCGGTTCCTCCCCTGTCAAGATCGCGACACGGCGGTCACCGGTCAGACGACGACGCTGACCATCCGGCCGGGCACGACGATGACCTTCTTCGGTTCGCGACCGTCCAGATGCGCGGCGACCTCGGCCAGCGCCGCCGAGCGCACCTCGCCCTCCGACGCGTCGGCCGGCACGTCGACGCGCCCGCGGACCTTGCCGTTGACCTGGACCGGGTACGTGACGGTTTCCGTCGCCACCAGGGCCGGGTCGGCCACCGGGAACGGTTCGTAGGCCAGCGACGCCTCGTGGCCCAGGCGTCGCCACAGCTCCTCGCCGACGTGCGGGGCGAACGGCGACACCATCAGGACCAGCGGCTCCACCAGCGCCCGCGGCGGGCCGGCGTCGGCGATGGCGGTGGCCCGGTTGGTCAGCTCGATCAGCTTCGCGATCGCGGTGTTGAACCGCATGCCCTCCATGTCGGCCCGGACGCCGGCGATCCCCCGGTGCAGCGCCCGCTCGGTCTCGCCGTCCAGCGGCGCATCGACCACCCGCGGCTCGCCCGTGTCCTCGTCGACGACCAGGCGCCAGACCCGCTGCAGGAACCGGTACGAGCCGACCACCGCCCGCGTCTCCCACGGCCGCGAGACGTCCAGCGGACCCATCGACATCTCGTACACGCGGAACGTGTCCGCGCCGTAGGCCGCGCACATCTCGTCCGGGGTCACCACGTTCTTCAGGGACTTGCCCATCTTGCCGTACTCGCGGGTGACCTCCTTCTCGCCGTGGTAGTAGCGCCCGTCGCGCTCCACGACCTCCTCGGCGGGCACGTACACCCCGCGGGAGTCGGTGAAGGCGTACGCCTGGATGTAGCCCTGGTTGAACAGCCGCCGGAACGGCTCGAACGACGACAGGTGGCCCAGGTCGTACAGCACCTTGTGCCAGAACCGGGCGTACAGCAGGTGCAGCACCGCGTGCTCGACACCGCCGACGTAGAAGTCGACGCCGCCGCAGTCGCCCTTCGCGCGCGGACCCATCCAGTACCGCTCGTTGACCGGGTCGACCATCGCCTGGTCGTTGCGCGGGTCCAGGTAGCGCAGCTCGTACCAGCAGGAGCCGGCCCACTGCGGCATCACGTTGGTCTCCCGGCGGTACTGCTTCGGCCCGTCGCCCAGGTCCAGCTCGACCCCGACCCAGTCGGTGGCCCGGGACAGCGGCGTCTCGGGCTCGGTGTCGGCGTCATCCGGGTCGAAGCTGTGGGGCGAGAAATCGTCCACATCGGGCAGTTCGATCGGCAGCATCGACTCGGGCAGCGCGATCGGCAGGCCGGTCTCGTCGTACACGATCGGGAACGGCTCGCCCCAGTACCGCTGCCGGCTGAACAGCCAGTCGCGCAGCCGGTACGTGGTGGCGCCCTCTCCGTAGGAATGGGACTCCAGCCACTCGATGATCTTCGTCTTGGCGTCGGCGATGCCCAGGCCGTCCAGGAATCCTGAGTTGATGGCCGGGCCCTCGCCCAGGTACGCCTTGCCGTCGAAGTCGGGCGAGGGCTGCACGGTCCGGACGATGGGCAGGTCGTAGACCTCGGCGAACTCCCAGTCCCGCTCGTCCTGCCCCGGCACGGCCATGATGGCCCCGGTGCCGTACCCGGCCAGCACGTAGTCGGCGATGAAGATGGGTACCTTCTCGTCGTTGACCGGGTTCGTCGCGAAGGCGCCGATGAACACGCCGGTCTTCTCCTTGGCGTCGGCCTGCCGCTCCACATCGGACTTCGTGGCGGCGAACTTGCGGTACGCGACCAGCGCCTCCCGGGGTGTGGCGTGCCCGCCGGTCCACGCCGCCTTGGTGCCCTCCGGCCAGGCGTCGCCGACCAGGGCGTCCACGATCTCGTGCTCCGGCGCGGCGACCATGTACGTCGCGCCGAACACGGTGTCCGGCCGTGTGGTGAACACGCGCATCGGCCCGGCCGCCGTCGGAAAGTCGATGTACGCTCCCGTCGACCGGCCGATCCAGTTGCGCTGCATGGTCTTGACCTTCTCCGGCCAGTCCAGCGTCTCCAGGTCGTCCAGCAGCCGGTCGGCGTACGCGGTGATGCGCATCATCCACTGCCTCAGGCTGCGCTTGAACACCGGGAAGTTGCCCACCTCGGACCGGCCGTCCGCGGTGACCTCCTCGTTGGCCAGCACCGTGCCCAGCCCCGGGCACCAGTTGACCGGCGCCTCGCCCACGTAGGCCAGCCGGTGGTCGTCGATGATCCGACGTCTCTCCACATCGGACAGCTTGGACCAGCGCCGGCCGTCCGGCGTCTTGCGCCGGCCCGAGGCGTACGCCTTGACCAGATCGGCGATCGGGCGGGCCTTGCCCTTCTTCGGGTCGAACCACGAGTTGAAGATCTGCAGGAAGATCCACTGTGTCCAGCGGTAGTACTCGACGTCGGTCGTGGCGAACATGCGGGTGTTGTCGTAGGCCAGGCCCAGCCGGCGCAGCTGGCCGCGGTAGCGCTCGACGTTGGCCTCGGTGGTCTTGCGCGGGTGGGTGCCGGTCTGCACCGCGTACTGCTCGGCCGGCAGGCCGAACGCGTCGAAGCCCATCGGGTGCAGGACGTTGTACCCGATCATGCGCGCGTAGCGCGTGTAGCAGTCGGTGCCGATGTAGCCCAGCGGATGGCCCACGTGCAGGCCGGCCCCCGACGGGTACGGGAACATGTCCATCACGTACAGCTTCTCCGCGCCGGACCGGGGGTGGTCCGGGTCGGCCAGCGCGCCGACCGGGTTGGGCGCCCGGAACGTCCCGTTCTCTTCCCAGTAGTCCTGCCAGGAGGTCTCGATCTCACCGGCCAGGGTCGCCGTGTACCGGAACCGCGGGATGTCGCTTGTCTCGGTCATCGCCTACCTCGCGTCGCATGTCTGGGGCCGACAGGCATTGTTTGGGTCTGGTCGCCTCCGCCTCGCTCGTTCCTCGCTCGGACGTCGGCTCCCGAAGGCACAAAAAAGCCCCTCACGCAGGAGGGGTAGCCGTGCTGTCGCGCGCCAGGCGAGTCAGCACGGCCAAGTAAGGAGCAGGGTCGCCCCAGGCATGACCTCAGTGTAACGCGCCTCACGTTCCCGACGCGTCCGGGTTACCGGGCCGATGGCCCTACTTGAATCTTGGATGATTTGGGGGGCCAGGACCCCTCAAATCATCCAAGATCTCCAGTGGCCGACCCGGCCCGTTCGTCTATCTATAGGTGGCGGCGGTGATGACGGCCTCGACGGCGACGGTCACCTGACGCACCGGGGGCTCGCTGACCTCGGTCATCCGCTCCAGCGCGAGCAGCAGGTCCGATGTCGGCATGCTCAACAGCAGGGACGACTCCAGCCTCAGTACCCGGACGAGTCCGCACAGGGCCGCGGTGGCCGGCTCGGCCGGCTGCCGGCCGTGGATCGCGTACCGCAGGCGGGCCCGGACCCGGACCAGGTCCTCCGAGTTGGCCGGCTTGCACCGGGTCGACGGCACCAGGCCGAGCCGGCGGACCGTGGTGCGGCTGACCACGCCGGCCTCGACGAGCGCGTCGGCCACCCGCTCGTAGGCGCCGTGCGAGATCCAGCTGACCCAGGCCCGCGGGCCGCATGGGGCGGTGTTGATGTCGATGGCCTCGACGGTCGCGTCGGTCTCGTCGTCGCCGGTGGGCGAGGCGTCGAGCACGTCGAGGCGCCCGCCGACCACCGCGACCCGGCGCGAGAGCAGAAGGTCGATCAAGGTGGCGCCGGCCAGCCCGGCCCCGATGGCGGCCTCGGAGCCGATCAGTCTGCCCGCGTCGTCGTGGGCCAGCAGGAAAAGATCGTCCCGCAGCGACAGCACGCGCATGAGAGCCGACGGTAGTGCCTGGCCACGGCGCGGGCCGGTCAGGGTGTACCCCCGTCGCCGGCGCGGGCCACGGTGCGGCATGTTCGGCTCGCAAGCTCGCCGAATTGTCCGACTTCTTCGGGTCGGCGCTCCGCGAATTCACAGATAACCTGAGAGGACGCGGTGGAACGCCCGCCGCGTTGGCGTTCTCGGCGAAACCTGGCCGGGCTCCCGCGCCTCGAAGAGACACGGGACTACGAGACGAGGGAGGGGTCGGTGACCACACCGCAGCACACCTGGGACGAACTCGGCAAACCCCTGAGCCAGGAAGAGTTCGCGGCCAAGGCCAACTCGATCGTCGAGAACATCGAGCGGGTCATCGAGGGCAAGACCGCCACCGTGCGGCTGGCCCTCGCCGTACTTCTGGCCGAGGGGCACCTGCTCATCGAGGATGTACCCGGCGTCGGCAAGACCAAGCTGGCCAAGGCCCTCGCGCGTTCCATCGACTGCTCGGTGCGCCGGATCCAGTTCACCCCGGACCTGCTGCCCAGCGACGTGACCGGGGTCAGCGTCTATAACCAGGAGACTCGGGACTTCGAGTTCAAGCCGGGTGCCGTCTTCGCCAACCTGGTCGTGGGCGACGAGATCAACCGGGCCTCCCCGAAGACCCAGTCCGCCCTGCTGGAGTGCATGGAGGAGCGGCAGGTCACCATCGACGGCATCACGCGCCAGTTGCAGACGCCCTTCATGGTCATCGCGACGCAGAACCCGATCGAGATGGAGGGCACCTACCCTCTGCCCGAGGCCCAGCGTGACCGGTTCACCGCCCGGATCGCCGTGGGCTATCCCGACGCCGCCGCCGAGCTGACGATGATCGACGTCCACGGCGCGCACGACCCGCTCGACGAACTCCGACCGGTCGCGGACGCGGCCATGGTGCGGCGCATGATCGCTTCGGTACGGGAGGTGCACGCCGCCGACGCGGTCAGGCAGTACGCCGTCGACCTGGTCACCGCCACCCGCGAGTCGCCCGACCTGCGCCTGGGTGCCTCCCCGCGGGCGACCCTGCACCTGCTGCGCACGTCGCGGGCGGTCGCCGCGCTGGAGGGTCGCGAGTACGTGCTGCCGGACGACCTGCAGAACCTGGCCGTGCCGGTGCTGGCCCACCGCGTCATCCACACCGCGGAGGCGCAACTGGGCCGGCGTACCACCGACTCGATCGTGTCCGACCTGGTCCTTCGGCTCCCGCTGCCGGTCGACCGGCAGCGCTCCCCCTACGACACGCGGAGAAGGTGACATGCGGCAGGCCCTCCGCGGGCTGACCACACGGGGTCGTTCGTTCATCGCGGCCGCGATCGCGGCCGGCGTCTCCGCGCTCGTGCTCGGTGAGCGCGACCTGCTGCGCATCGCCGTGCTGCTGGGCGTGCTGCCGCTGCTGGCCGCCGCGTACGTGGGCCAGACCCGGTACCGGCTGGCCTGTACCCGGTCGATCGAGCCGGTGCGCGTCCCGGTCGGGTCGCCGGCCCGCGTCATGCTTCGCCTGTCCAACCTGTCGCGCCTGCCCACGGGCACGTTGCTGCTGGAGGACCGCCTGCCCTACGCGCTGGGCAGCCGGCCCCGGCTGGTGCTGGAGCGGCTGGGCGGCCAGCGCTCGAGCACGGTCGCCTACACGGTGCGGGCCGAGGTCCGCGGCAAGTACGAGGTCGGGCCGCTCGTGGTACGCCTCACCGACCCGTTCGGCCTCTGCGAGCTCAGCCGGGCCTTCACCTCGGTCGGCCAGCTCACCGTGGTGCCGCAGACGGTGCCGCTGCCCACGGTCCGGCTCGCCGGCGAGTACATGGGTACGGGCGACAGCCGGGCCCGGTCGGTCGCCGTCCACGGCGAGGACGACGTGGCCACCCGGGAGTACCGCCACGGCGACGACCTGCGGCGCGTGCACTGGCGCTCGACCGCGCGGGTCGGCGAGATGATGGTGCGCCGCGAGGAGCAGCCGTGGGAGAGCAGCGCCACCGTGGTGCTCGACACCCGGCGGGGGGGTCACCGCGGCGAGGGACCGACGTCCAGCTTCGAGTGGGCGGTCTCCGCCGCCGCCAGCGTCGCCCTGCACCTGCGCCGGTCCGGGTACAAGATCCGGCTCGTCACCGGTGCCGGCGCGGACCTAACCGCCACCGAACACGACGGCGAGGGCGCCCTGCTCGACTGCCTGGCCGAGGTGACCAGCTCGCCCGGGCACAGCGTCCCGGTGCTCATCGACCGGGTACGCCAGCGCAGCGCCGGCGGCCTGGTCATCGCCGTGCTCGGCGCGCTCACGGTGGCCGAGGCCGAGTCCCTGGGCGCCCTGCGAGCCTCCGACACCACCTGCATCGGCCTGCTGGTCGACTCGACGACGTGGCTGAACCTGCCCGAGGGGGCGCGCAAGGAGGCGGACACCGACCATGAGCAGGCGGCGATCGTCCTGCTGCGGGCCGGCTGGCGCGTGATCGGGATACCACACGGAACGAACCTCGCCACGGTATGGCCGCGGGCCGCGCGCGGTGCGCAGAGCTTCGCCTATCGGGCCGCGATGGCCGAGACCGTGGCGCCCGGGGTGAGCGGGGGACGGCAATGAGTCAGCGGCATCCACTCGCGTTGGTGGCCGGCGCGTCGACCCTGCTCGCGGCGATGCCGTTGACCACGGTCTACGCGACGTTCACCTGGCTGTTCTACACGGCGATCGCCATCGCGATCATCACCGGGACGGCGATGGCCGTGCGGTCCCTTCGGGGTCCACTGTGGACGCAGGTCCTCGCCATGTGCGGCAGTCTCTCGCTGTACCTGACGTGGGCGTTCCCGAGCGGCGACGAGTTCCTCAAGCTGGTGCCGACCCTCTCGACGTTCCGCCACTTCGGCCAACTGCTGGCCGACGCGTCCGTGCACGTGCGGGACGAGGCGGTACCCGTGGGCGACTTCGACGGCCTGCTGCTGCTCACGATCGCCGGGGTCGGTCTGGTGGGCATCCTGGTCGACTTCCTCGCCGTGGGCATCCGCCGCCCGGCCCTGGCCGGCCTGCCGATGCTCGCGATCTACTCGGTGCCGGTCGCTGTCATGCCCCGGGGGCTGTCGTTCCTGCCGTTCGGCTTCGCCGCCGCCGGGTACCTGTGGCTGCTGGTGACGGACAGCGTCGACCGCGTCCGCCGGTTCGGGCGGCGGTTCACCGGCGAGGGGCGCGACGTCGACGTGTGGGAGCCCTCGCCGCTGGCGTCGGCCGGGCGCCGGCTCGGCGTGGTCGGCATCATCGTCGCGGTCATGCTGCCGCTGGCCATACCGGGCATGACGTCGGGACTGTTCGACCGGTTCGGCCCCGGCTTCGGTCCGGGCGAGGGCCAGGGCGAGCTGCCCGGCTCCTCGGGTCCCGTCGTGGACATGTTCGCCCTGCTCGAGGGCGAGCTCGTCCGCGAGGAGGCGTTCCCGATGATCAAGGTGACGACGAACGACCCGGCGCCGTATTACCTGCGCTTCGGTACGGCGGACCAGATCGTCAACAACGGCTTCGCCAACCGTGCCCCCGGCAGCGGACAGCGCCTGGCCGACCTGGAAGACCCCGGCGAGACGAACCGGCCCGGCGTTTCGGCCAACCGCTACCACGCGGAGGTCGAGGCGCTGGCCTTCGACATGCGCCTGGCCCCGGTCTACCTCTTCCCGGTCGGTGCGCAGGGCTTCGACAACTCCTGGTTCTTCGACTCCGGCAGCAACCAGGTGTTCTCGCGGGCGAGAAGCGTCAACGGCATGACCTACAGCTTCGACTACGTGCGCGTGAACTACACGCCCGCGGCGCTGCGCACGGCCGGCCTGATCGACCAGGCCGACGTGGGCCTTCGGCAGCTCGCGAGCGTCCCGTCGGTGCAGCAGATCACCGACCTCGTGGTCAGGCTGACCGCGGGCAGGACCCTGCAGTACGACAAGGTCCGCGCCATCCACGACTACTTCAGCTCGACCAACGGATTCCTGTACTCGCTGACGACCCAGCCCGGCGACAGCGGGCATCCGATCGTCGACTTCATCAACAACAAGCAGGGCTTCTGCGTCCAGTACGCGGCCGCCATGACCTGGCTCGTGCGGACGGCCGGGATCCCGGCCCGGGTGGCGTTCGGGTTCACCCGGGGAAGCGTGCCCCAGAACAGCATCCGGTTCCTGACCAACTTCAACCTCCACGCATGGACCGAGGTGTACTTCCAGGGCTTCGGCTGGGTTCCGTTCGACCCGACGCCGAGCACGTCCGTCGTCGGCTCCGCGCCGACCCTGTGGGCGCCGGACCCGTCCGACCCCAACCCGGACGACCCGACCCCCACGGACCCCAACATCACGCCCGGGCCACCGGTCACCGGTCCTCCGATCGATCCCAATGACGGCGGAGGGTCCGTGCCGGGCGACAGCGGCCTGGCCTCCAACGGCGTCTGGTGGCTCGTCGTTGCCGGTGGCCTGATCGTGCTGGTGCTGGTCATGCTGGCCCCCGCCATGCGGCGCCGCTCGCTGCGGCGGGCCCGGCTGGCCCGTGGCGGCAGCGTCATCGTGCTCGACGGCACCAAACCACCGCGGGCCGCGGGCCCGGGAGCGACCGTGCTCGTCCTCGACGACGAGGCGATCGAGGCCGCGCGTCGCGACGCGCACTCGGCGTGGGCCGAACTGCTCGATACCATGATCGACTTCGACGTGCCCGTCGACGAGGCGGAGACCCCGCGCGCCACCGGGCACCGGCTGGCCGGCCTACCGGGCCTGGCTCCGGCCCGCGACCAGGCGCGGTTGCTCGCCCGGGCCGAGGAGAGGGCGCGCTATGCCCGCGCACCCCTGCACCCCGAGGGGCTCGACCAGGCGGTGCAGGTCACCCGGCGCGCGCTGGCCGAGCGGTCCACCCGGTGGCAGCGCCTGTCCGCCACGTTCATGCCGCGCTCGGTCCTGATCCGGTGGCGGCTGGCCTGGGTGGGCTGGGTGAATCGGTCGATCGGCGTCGCCACCCGGGTCCGCGAGGCGCTTGCCCAGTTGAGCCCGCGGCGCCTCCTCACCGAACGCTCCCGCTAGCCCCTTGCGCCCTGGGCGCCCTTTGCGCCCTGGGCGCCGATCAGCTTCTACTTCGAGTGCCGATCATGGACTTAGGTCCATGATCGGCGCCATTTCGTGTCCCCAACCTCATGATCGCGGAGGATGTGGGGGTGGGACTGGAAGGTCAGTCGGGGACCGAGGGGTACGCGCGCGGGACCGCCTCATCGAGATACCAGTACCAGAAGTCGCGATACCGGTCGCCGTCGAAACGTCCATCCACGACATCCCGCCGGCGTAGGCGCCGGCCGCCAGGATGGGAGAGTCGTACGCGTCGGGGTCCTCCGGTTCGTACAGCGCCTGCTCGGTGATCCCTTCGCCGGGCTCGAGAGTCTCGTCGAGGTAGGCGACCATCGCGGCGTGCACCGCGGCGTCGCCCACGAGGGCGGCCGCGCCCACCTTCGGGTTCGACATGACACCGGCGAAGCCGTTGGCCATCCTGCTGAGGAAGGGTCGCGAGACGTCGCCGGTCAGGTACCCCTCGGCGAGGTCGAGCGTCGGTCGGGGGTCAGGTCTCGCCCTCGGGGCGCTGGCGCCAGCGGTCCTCGAGCCGGTCGACGACGGAGCCGCCGTTGCGGCGGGAGCCGGTGGAGCGGCTGGTCGTGCCGCCGACGATGCGCAGATCGGGATGGCGACCACGACGGAACGCCTGAATGCCGAAGGCGGCACCGCCCAGCATGACCACGAAGCCGGCGACACCGAGCAGGGAGTTGCTCACGGCTACACCGAATACCAATACAGTGAGCCCAAGCACGACCGCGACGCTGGCCACAATGATCCGCCGTCGCGCGTGGAACCGCGGATCGGTGGAGCGCAGTCTCGAGGCAAACTTGGGATCCTCGGACAGCGACCGCTCGATCTGCTCGAACAGCCGCTGTTCGTGCTCCGACAGCGGCACGGCGTCCCTCCCCGGCCAAGTCTCCGACCCGGTGAGGCCGGCGGACCGTACGCAGCCGGTCGGCTGCATATCGCAAGTCTACGAGGGGCGCAGCGGGTCGGAAAGCGGATCGAAGGCGCGTTCTGCGCCGCCGTCCGTCGTGTCGCCCTCTTCGCCGTCCCTGGCGGCCGATTTGCCCGATGTGCCGCTTCTTGAGCCCGGCGCGTCCGGCGCCGAGCGGGTGCGCAGCAGGCTCGCGGGCACCACCGCGCCGCCGAACCGGGCGGCGGCGGCGTCGGCGGCCCGTTCCGCCTCGCGCCACCCGTGCTCCCGCGAGCCCAGGGTCGGCTGGCGCGGAACCGCCTCCGCCGCCGCCAGCCCCTCCACCCGTACTCCGATCAGGCGGATCCGGTCGCCCGGGGCGAGCGCCCGGAACAGGTGCCAGGCGGTGGAGAAGATCTCCCGGGCCACGTCCGTGGCGTCGGCGAGCGTGCGGGACCGGTTGAGGGTACGGAAGTCGGCCAGGCGGACCTTGATCGTCACCGTGCGCCCCGCCTGACCGGACCGCCGCAGCCGGCGGCCCACGCCGGTGGCCAGCGCCAGCAGCGTCCGGCGGATCACGTCGGGGTCCGACACGTCCACGTCGAAGGTGGTCTCCGCGCCGACCGACTTCTCCACGCGCTCCGGGCTGACCCGCCGTGGGTCGCGTCCCCAGGCGAGCTCGTGCAGGTGGGCGGCCAGCGCGTCCCCGAGCGCCTGGCGGAGCATGCCGATGGGGGCCTCGGCGACGTCGGCGACCGTACGCAGCCCGTGCCGGCGCAGCACCTCGCAGGTCCGCTCCCCCACGCCCCACAGCACGTCGACCGGCAACGGGTGCAGGTACTTCAGGGTCGTCGCGGCCGGAACCACCAGGACGCCGTCGGGCTTGGCCCGGCCGGAGGCGAGCTTCGCCATGAACTTGGTGGCGGCCACGCCCACCGAACAGGTCAGCCGCTGCTCGGACGCCACGCGCCGCCGGATGAGGTCGGCGATCGCCCGCGGCCGGCCCAGCAGGCGGACGGCGCCGGACACATCGAGGAACGCCTCGTCCACCGAGAGCGGCTCGACCAGCGGCGTCACGTCCGCGAAGATCCGCATGATCTGCCTGGACGCCTCGGCGTACGCCGCCATGTCGGGCGGCAGGAACGTCGCGTGCGGGCACAGCCGCCTGGCCCGCGACCCGGGCATGGCACTGCGTACGCCGAAGGCCCGCGCCTCGTAGCTGGCCGAGCTGACCACGCCGCGGGGACCGACCCCACCGACCACGACCGGCCGGCCGCGCAGCTCGGGGCGGCGGCGCACCTCCACCGAGGCGAAGAAGGCGTCCATGTCGACGTGCAGAATCGAGCAACCCTCATCGTCGGCCCGCTCGACGTCCACGGACCGAGGCTAGCCCCTGGGTGTATGCAGGGTGCCCCTACAAACGCTTTCGGTACTGGAGGGGCACCCTGCATACACCCGACAAGGCGTCAGCGGCGCACGACCAGCAGCGGGATGAGCATCTCGTCCGGGGTGGCGGATCCGTGGAACGCGACAAGCCGGGCGACCCGCTCCGACTCCGTCCCGCTGGCCAGGATCGCGTAGTCGCCGTGACAGGCGACCACCACGTCGCCGACCCGCGCGAGGTGGGACTCCGTCACCGGGCCGAACCAGCCCTCGGCGATCGCCTCGTCCCGCGGCATGACCCGCGCGGCGTCGCCCAGCACGCTGCGCCAGGCGGCCACGACATCCGCCGCCGCCCCCGGCTCGGCGTAGACCAGGCGGGCCCGCGGCTCCCCGGCGATGGCCCGCACGCCGGCCCGGAGCCGGCCGTCGGCGTCGATGTCGAACCGGTGCTCGACCGGCACGTCGAGCTGACCGTGGTCGGCCGTGACGACCAGTGCCGAGCCGGCCGGCAGGCCGTCGACCAGCCGTCCCAACAACCGGTCCACCTCGGCGACCGCTTCCATCCACTGTGGAGAGGTCAGGCCGAACCGGTGTCCGGTCCGGTCCAGGTCCGGATGGTAGCCGTACACGAGGGTGGGGCCGGTCGCGTCACGGAGGAGCCCGAGCATCCGGTCGGCGAGCGCGTCCACGTCGTCGGCGCCGACGTAGGAGCCGCCGCGGTAGGCGGCCACGGACAGCCCGCTGCCGACGAACTCGGCCCGGCTGACGACGTGGGCGGCGACGCCGGCCTCGCCGGCCCGCTGGAACAGGGTCGGCAGCGGTTGCCAGCGCAGCGGATCCGGGTCGTCGCGCCAGTCCAGGTGATTGAGTATCCGCTCGGTTCCGGGAACGCGGACCGAGAAGCCGACCAGTCCGTGCGCTCCGGGCGGCGCACCCGTGCCGAGGCTGGCCAGGCTCGTGGGCGTGGTGGACGGGAATCCGGCCGTGATGACCCGGGCCGTGGCGCCGGCCACGCGGGCCGCCGCCAGGTCGGCCAACACCGGGGCGACCGGCGCCGACCGGGCGATGAGCTGGTGGCCGAGGCCGTCGACCAGGAGTACGCCGACGGCCCGGACACCGTGCAGCGAGCCGGCCGCGAGCCCGAGCGGGTCCGGGACGGGGACGCCGAGGGCGGCCAGCGCACCGGGCAGCACGTCGGACAGGCTGCCCTCGCCGTACCCGGGCCGCACGTCCGCGACCTGCGTCACGAGGCCGGTCCCGGAAGCGTGGACGCAATCGGCCTGGGGGCCGGCGCCGGGCCGGCGTCGCCTGGACTGACGAGCGCAGGGAGCGCAGCGACTGGAGCGAGGAGGGAAGTGCTATTTGCGCCGCTCGCAAGCTCGCGTCGGCCAGGCGCAGAAAAGGCCCCGGCGCCCGCGCGAGCGAAGCGAGCGCCAAATGACACAGTCACGGGCGGCGGGCCAGCAGGTGCAACTGCGTCGCGACGTCCCGGAACGGACCGCGGCCGGCGGTGGCCAGCTCGAACGCGGTCAGCGCTTCGTGGTCGCGCTCCAGCACGGTGCCGGGTACCAGGTCCGCGACCACCCGGACGCCGTGCACCTCCTCGACGACCAGACCCGCCTTGCCCAGCAACGCGGCCGCCGAGTCGGCGTCGAAGCGCCGGGGGTCCTTCGCCTCGGTGCGGCCCTCCGGGTCACGCAGCAGGGCCAGGGCGGCCTCGATCGCACCGGCGGCGGCCCGGGCCAGCACGGCGGCCGCCCGATTGGCGACGATGATGCTGGCCGCCCCGCCCGGCCGCAGTACCGCGGCGATGGCCGCGGCCACGTCGGTCGGTGAGTCGACCACCTCGAGCACGCTGTGGCAGAGCACCATGTCGGCCTGGCCGGCCGCGAGGACCTCGGCGAGGGCGTCGGCGTCGCCCTGCACGGCGCGGACCCGATCGCCCACGCCGGCGTCGTCGGCCCGGCGGGTGAGCGCGGCCAGCGCGTCGGGGCTGGCGTCCACGACCGTGATGTCGTGTCCGGCCCGGGCCAGCGGCACCGCGAACCCGCCGGTCCCGCCGCCGACGTCGACCACGCTGAGGCGGCCCCGGCTGGCCGAGGCACGGTCCACCTCGCGGCGCAGCACCTCCCAGACGACCGCCGTTCGCGGCGCGGCGTGCGGGCCCGCGGGGTACCTGCCCTCGGTGCCTACCATCGCCGCCGCGCTCCGCTCACGCGGTCACTCTAGACGCCGTCGCGGGCGCCTGGAGTCAGTAGGCGCCGCGGCGACGCAGTACGGCTCCGACGGTCTTCCACATGATCGCCAGATCGGAGGCCAGCGACCAGTTCTCCACGTAGTACAGGTCGAGTCGGATGCCGTCCTCCCAGGGCAGGTCGGAGCGACCGCTGACCTGCCAGAGCCCGGTCATGCCCGGCTTGACGAGAAGCCGGCGGGCCACGTCCTGGTCGTACCAGGCCACCTCGGTGGGCAGGGGCGGTCGCGGGCCGACCAGGCTCATGTCCCCCAGCAGCACGTTGAACAGCTGCGGCAACTCGTCCAGTGACCACTTGCGCAGCAGCGAGCCGACCCTGGTCACGCGGGGATCCCGGCGCATCTTGAACAGCAGGCCGTCGGTCTCGTTCTGCGCGGCGAGGGCGTCGACCATGCGGTCGGCGTGGAGCACCATCGAGCGGAACTTGTACACATTGAACTCTCGACCGCTCATCCCGACCCGGACCTGCCGGAAGATGACCGGCCCCCGGCTGTCCAGCTTGATGGCGATCGCGATGGTCAGCACCAAGGGCGACAACAGCAGCAGGGCCAGGAAGGCCATGGCGCGGTCGAAGAAGCCCTTGAGCGCCTTGCGGACACCGCGGAACTCGGGCGACTCGACGTGGATGAGCGGCAGCCCGGCCACCGGGCGGGTGTGGATGCGCGGGCCGGCCACGTCGGTGAGTCCCGGCGCCAGCACGAGCGCGATGCCCGAGCCCTCCATCTGCCACCCCAGGCGGCGCAGCCGGCTGCCGGTCAGCTCCTCGGAGCCGGTCACCGCGACCGTGTCGGCGCTGACCGCGTCCGCCGCGTCGAGGATGTGCCGGAATGAACCGACCACGGGTACGCCGTCGAGCTGCTGCGCCACCGGTGCGATGAGCGCGTCGGGTATGCAGGCGCCGACGACCGTGTAACCCGCGTACCACTCGCGCTTGAGCTGCCGCGAGAGCTCGACGACGTGGGCCGGGTCGCCGACCACGAGCACCCGGCGCGACCAGCCCCGGCCGCGCGACCGGGCGTGGTGCTGCACCTTGCGTCCGAGGAACCGAGCGACCGGCAGCGCCACGGTGCCGACGAGGAAGGCCAGGCCGAGGAAACCGCGCGACACCACCACCTGGGCCAGGAAGCCCGCGATGGCCACCGCTCCGGCGAGCTTGAAGCTGGCGCCGACCACCCGCCGGTACTCGTCGGCGCCGTAGCCGAGGATCCGCTCGTCGTAGCTGCGGGTCCAGGCCAGGAACAACATCCACAAGCCGACCAGGCCGATTCCCACCGGAACGTACGGGATGTCGGTGCCGGTCGGCGAACCCTGGAAGCGGGCGAGGTAGCCGGCGGCCACCGAGCCGCTGACGACCAACAGATCGATCACAACCAGCACGCGCATGTACGCACGCCGGCGAAGTAGCGACACCCGGGCCGCGGCCGCGTTGGCGGCGTACGCGTCACGCCGATAGTTCGAGGTGAGCGTCATCGTCATGTGTCGTCGCCTCACTTCGTCCGCCGGGCCTGCCCACCCGGCGCCGCCTTCGACCGGACCGGTCCGGCCCGACCGCACCGCCACTCCGGGTCCGGGCCACACCGCCCGGACCCCCCGCCATGAGGCGCCCGGGCCGGGTCGCGGCGCGGCGCGGCGATCCAGCCTGGGCGTTATCGTCCGAGCCATTCTGGGACGCCGGTATCGTTGCCGGGACGTTCGGTCAAGAAGCTGTCACTTACCGCGAATGATGACCAACGCCTAGGGTGATCAGAGATCGCTGGCAAGTTAACACGATCACCACAACCCGGCGTGTCGCCACGCGTCGGATGAACGGTGCGTCGCTGACGGCCGGTCGGCCGGATATCCTCCGCCCGGTGGACAACCCGCCATCCTCCGCTCCGCTCCGCCCGGCCGTGGCCGCCGCCGCGGTGTTCCTGGCCAGCGGCGCCGTGCTCATCCTCGAGATCGTCGGTCTGCGCCTGGTCGCCCCGTATCTGGGGGTGACCCTTCAGGTCAGCAGCGCCGTGATCGGCATCGCGCTCGCCGCGATCGCCTACGGAGCCTGGACCGGCGGCTGGCTGGCCGACCGCCTCGATCCCCGCCGCCTGCTGGCACCGGCCTTCCTGCTCGCCGCGGCGGCCACCGCGGTGACGCTGCCGCTGGTCCGCTGGGCGGGCGAGCTGCTGCGCGGCAGCGCCGCCGGCGGCGTGCTGCTCCTGGCCGCGCTGGCCGTCTTCACCCCGGCGGCGTTCCTCTCGGCGATCACTCCGCTCGTGGTCAAGCTGCAGCTGGCCCACCTCCGCGAGACCGGTCGGGTCGTGGGCCGGCTGTCCAGCATCGGCACGCTCGGCGCGATCACGGCCACGCTCGTCACCGGATTCGTGCTCGTGGCGGCCCTGCCGACCAGCGTCATCCTGCTCGGACTCGCCGTCGCGCTGGCCGCTGCCGGCATCGGGCTCGGCCTGTCCGTGGACGGCGGGGCGACCTGGCGCCGGGTCGGATCATGGGCGCGGGGGCGGCGGCCATTCGTGATCGCCGCGGTGGGACTGGTCGGTGCCGGCCTGACCGCGGTCGCGCCGAACCCTTGCGACGTGGAGACCGCCTACCACTGTGCGCGGGTGCAGGTGGACCCCGATCATCCGGCGGGCCGGCTGCTTCTGCTCAACTCGGCCCGGCATTCCTATGTGGACCTGGGCGACCCGGGCCACCTCGAGTTCGCCTACGCCCAGTGGATGGGCGCGCTGGTCGACCTGTGGCGGCCGGGCCCGATGCGGGTGCTGCACCTGGGCGGGGGCGGCTTCACGCTGCCCCGGTATGTCGAGTCGACCCGCCCCGGATCGTACGGTCGGGTGCTCGAACTGGACGGAGGTCTGGTGGCGCTGGACCGCGCCCGCCTCGGGGTCGCCACCGGCCCGGCGCTGGAGGTCGTGATCGGCGACGCGCGCACCTCGCTGGCCCGCGAGGCGACCGGCGGGTACGACCTCGTCATCGGCGACGCGTTCGGCCACCTCGTGGTGCCGTGGCACCTGACCACGCGGGAGTTCATCGCCGACGTCCGCCGGGTGCTGCGGGCCGGCGGCGCGTACGCGCTCAACGTCATCGACTATCCACCGGCCCGGTTCGCGCGGGCCGAGGTCGCCACGGTGGGGGCTGTCTTCTCCCACGTCGCGCTCGTCGCCCCGCCGGCCGCGCTGGCCGGCGACGAGGGCGCGAACTTCGTGATCCTCGCCTCGGACGCGCCACTGCCGCTGGACGCGCTGCGCCTGCGGCTGGGCGCGCTGCCCGAGCCCGTGACCCTGCTCGCCGGGGCGGACCTGGCCGGCTTCGTCGGGGCCGGCCGGGTGCTGACCGACGACTACGCGCCGGTCGACCAGCTGCTCAGCCGGTACTCCTAGGCGGTAAGCAACCCGTAAGGCGACGGCGCCCGGCCGTGCCCCTAGCCTGTGTGGTGTCGACGGGAGGTTCGATGGGTCGGTACGGGGTACGGGCTAGCGCCCTCGTCGTCGCCCTGGCTCTGCTCGGGGGTGGGTGCGCCGGCGGCGCCGGCCCAACGGTCGGCGCCGGCGGTGCCACCCCGTCGTCCGCTTCCGCATCACCTCCGGGCCCGTCGGCGTCGCCCCCCGCCCCGGTCGTGTCGTCGCCCCCTCCCGCCACCGTTCCGGCCACGCTGCGCTTCCGCGTGCCCAAGGTCGGCGGCGGCACCTTCGACGGCGCGACCCTGGCCGGTCGCCCATCCGTGCTGTGGTTCTGGGCCTCGTGGTGCACGCGCTGCCGAGCGAAGGCGGCCGACGTGCGGGACATGCACGAGCGGTACGGCGGGCAGGTCAACGTCGTCGGTGTGGCCGGGCTCGGCAGCGGCGCCGGCGGCATGCGGTCGTTCGTCTCCGACCGCGGGCTGTCCGGCTTCCCCCATCTGGCCGACGACGCGGGCGTGCTGTGGAAGCGGTTCGGGGTGACCGAACAGGAGTACTTCGTCCTGCTCGACGCCCGCGGCGAGGTCGTCCACAAGGGACCCTTGGGATCGGACCAGCTGGGCCGCCGCGTCGGCGCGCTGGCCGCCGCCGGCTGAGAGGTCACGGTGCCGGACGCGCCGTACGCGCTCGCGGTCGCCGCCGGCCTGCTGGCCGCGGTGAACCCGTGCGGCTTCGCCCTGTTGCCGGCGTACGTCTCGTTTCTCATGATGCCCTCCGACGGTGCGGGGACCGTGATGGCGCCCGCCGGTCCGGGGCCTGTGGTGGCCCCCGCCGCTCCGGGGCGGCTGGCCGCCGTGGGCCGGGCGCTCGCCCTGACCGGTGCCGTGACCGTCGGCTTCGTAGGCACCTTCGGCGCGTTCGGCCTGCTCGCGGGGCCGGCCGCCGACGCGGTCGCCCAGCACCTGCCGTGGATCACCGTCGTGATTGGACTGACCTTGACCGGGCTGGGCGGCTGGCTCGTCGCCGGACGGGAGTTGCCGGCGTTCGGCCTCCGGCCGGCCCGCGGGCCCGCCCTCCGGCGGTCCTTCTGGCCCATGGTCGGCTTCGGAGTCTCGTATGCGATCGCCTCCCTCGGCTGCACGGTCGGGCCATTCCTCGCCGTGGTCGCGACGACGTTCCGCACCGACTCGGCCGCCGCCGGGTTCGGCCTGTTCATCGCCTACGCCCTCGGCATGTCGCTGACCGTCGGCACGGTGGCGCTGGCCGTCGCGCTGGCCCGGGTCTCGGTCGTCCGCCAGCTGCGCCGGATCGGGCCGTTGGTCACGAGGCTGGGCGGGTTGCTGCTGGTCGCGTCCGGGCTCTATGTGGCCTGGTACGGCTGGTACGAGCTGCGCGTGTTCCGCGACGCCGACACCACCGACCCCGTCGTCGACGCGGCCGCCGAGATCCAGAGCGCGGTCAGCGGGTGGCTGGACGCCCTCGGCTGGCGCGGTGCGGTCGTCGCCTTTGCGCTACTGCTGGCGGCCACCGTCACCGTCTCTGTCCTGATCGGCCTCCGCCGCGCCCAGGCCCCCGACCGCTCCGCCCGGGGCTGACCCGCCGCTCGTGAGCACCGGGGCGGCCGAGCGCGAAGGCCAGCCGATCGCGTCGACGAACTCCTCCACCGCGGTGACCACCCGGCCGAGCACGGCGATCGAATCCGTCAGCGGCCCGGGCACGTACATGCCGTGGTCGGCTCCCTCGACCTCCAGCACGTGCGGGCTCAGTCGCCGGGCGAGCGCACCGTCCCAGATCTTGTCAGCGGTGCCGCCCACGAGCAGGAAGGGCGCGGTCGCCCGCTCCAGTCCCGCCGCCACCCACGGCATGGTCAGCACCGGGGTCAGCCATACCGCGGGCAGTGCGCGGTCGGCGGCCAGCGACGCGCAGTTGGTCCCCAGCGACTTGCCGATGAGCAGCGGGGTGCCGGTGAGCGTGTCCAGCTGGGGGATCACCTGCCCGTGGACCCACGCTTCGACCCCTGGTTCGAACGGGTCGGGAGGGTCGGCCGTCCACGAGTGCCGGTGCACCGTCGCGCCACGTCTCTCGGCCACGTCGCCGGCGTACATCAGAAGCGGTACCCACGGCCCGCCCACGCGACCAGGAACCACGACGGCATCCGGCATACCCGCAGGCTACCCGGGCATCGATGACCGCCGTACCCAGTTCTGCCGGCCACCGACCGACGCGGTTTGCTGGGTCGACGGGTCGATGGGGATCCTTGCCGGCGTAGATCTTGGATGGTTTGTGGGGCCCCGACCCCACAAACCATCCAAGATCTACGCGGGGTCGGTGGGGCGCGCGGGTCGGCGGGGTCGGTGGGGCGCGGGGTGGGTGGGGCGCGCGGGTCGGTGGGGTCGGCGGGGTGGGTGGGGGGTCGGGCGGGGTCGGGCGGGTCAGCGGAAGTCGCGGGAGGGGGAGCGTACGGGCATCGTCAACGGCGTGAGGTGGTCGGCGACGAGGTTGACCACCCCGTCGACCAGCTCCAGCATGCCGCGCACGATCAGCGCGCCCGACGTGCGGGCGACGACGCGGTACCGGTGCCACAGGCCGGGCGAGCACACCACGTTGAGCATGCCGGTCTCGTCCTCCAGGTTGAGGAACGTGATGCCGCCGGCCGTACCCGGACGCTGGCGGTGGGTGACGATGCCGCCGACGAGGACCCGCCGGCCGGCGCCCACGCCCGGCAGGTCGGCGATCGGCACCGCACCCAGGCCGGTGAGGTGCTCGCGCACGAACTGAGCGGGATGGGTGTCCGGTGACAGGCCGGTGGACCACACGTCGGCCACCATCTCCTCGACCTCGTCCATCCCGGGCAGGGTCGGTGCCCGTACCCCGGACACGGTGCCCGGCAGGCGGTCGGGGCGCTCCTGCGCCGCGGCCCCGGCCGCCCACAGCGCCTCGCGCCGGCGGAGCGCCCGCGCGGCACCGGTCGCGGGGTCCACCACGCGCAGGCAGGCGAACGCGTCGGCGGTGGCCAGCGCCTCCAGGTTCGCCGCGGTCAGCGGCTTGCCGGTGGCGGCCAGGCGGCGGGCCAGGTCGCGCATGTCGGCGTACGGGCCGCGGGCGTCCCGCTCGGCCTCGATCCGTTCGGCCAGGTCGTCGGAGATGGTGCGCACCTCGGACAGGCCCAGCCGCACCACGGGCCCGCCGATCCCCCACCGCGCCGGCGGCTCGCCCGGGCCGTTGCCGGGACCGCCGTCGATGACGGGTGGCTCCAGCGTCGCCTTGGCCGCGCTGGCGTTGACGTCGGGCCGGCGGACCACGACGCCGTGGCGGCGGGCGTCGTCCACGAGAGACTGTGTCGAGTAGAAGCCCATCGGCTGCGCGTTGATCAGCGCCGCGCAGAACGCCGCCGGGTGGTAGCGCTTGAACCACGCGCTGGCGAAGACGAGCGACGCGAAGCTCATCGCGTGGCTCTCCGGGAAGCCGTAGTTGGCGAACGCGGACAGCTTCACGAACAGCTCCTCGGCGAGCTGACCGGTGATCCCCTTGGCCGCCATGCCCTCGAAGAGGCGCTGCCGCAGGCGGTCCATCCGGTCGGCGGAGCGCTTCGAGCCCATCGCGCGGCGCAGCTCGTCGGCGCCGGCGGCGTTGAAGCCGGCCACGTCGATGGCCATCTGCATGAGCTGCTCCTGGAACAGCGGAACGCCGAGCGTGCGCTTGAGCGACCCGGTCAGCAGCGGGTGCGGCGGTGTGGGCGGCTCCAGCCCCTGCTTGCGCCGGATGTAGGGATGCACCGAGCCGCCCTGGATCGGGCCGGGCCGGATCAGCGCCACCTCCACCACCAGGTCGTAGAACTCGCGCGGCCTCAGCCTGGGCAGGGTCGCCATCTGCGCGCGGCTCTCCACCTGGAACACGCCCACCGCGTCGGCCCGGCAGAGCATGTCGTAGACCTCCTGGTCGGCCAGGTCGAGCTGGCCGAGGTCCAGGCCGGGGTCGACGAAGTCGATCGCGTAGTGCAGGGCCGAGAGCATCCCGAGCCCGAGCAGGTCGAACTTCACCAGCCCGGTGGAGGCGCAGTCGTCCTTGTCCCACTGCAGCACCGTGCGGTTCTCCATCCGGGCCCACTCCACCGGACACACCTCGATCACCGGGCGATCGCAGATGACCATCCCGCCCGAGTGGATGCCGAGGTGGCGGGGAAACGTGAGCAGCTCGTTGGCGTACTCCATCACCTCGGCCGGGATGTCATAATCACCATCCTGTGTGGACGGCCCCCAGCGGTCGATCTGCTTGCTCCAGGCGTCCTGCTGGCCGGGCGAGTGGCCGAACGCCTTGGCGATGTCGCGCACGGCCGACCGGGGGCGGTACGAGATGACGTTGGCCACCTGGGCGGTGTGGCGCCGTCCGTACTTGGAGTAAACGTGCTGGATCACCTCCTCGCGCCGGTCGGACTCGATGTCCACGTCGATGTCGGGCGGGCCGTCGCGCTCGGGGGCGAGGAAGCGCTCGAAGAGCATGTTCCACTTCACGGCGTCCACATTGGTGATACGCAGCGCGAAACAGACGGCCGAGTTGGCCGCCGACCCACGGCCCTGGCAGAGGATGTCGTTCTCCCGGCAGAACGTGACGATGTCGTACACGACCAGGAAGTAGCCGGCGAAGCGGAGCTGCTCGATCATGTCGAGCTCGTGGTCGATCTGCCGGTACGCGTCCGGGCGCGCGGCCCGGGTGCCATAGCGCTCGGCCGCCCCCCGGTAGGTCAGGTTGCGCAGCCACGACATCTCGGTGTACCCGGGCTCGGGGATCGGGTAGTCGGGCAGGCGCGGGGCGACCAGGGTGAGGTCGAAGGCCAGCTCGGCCGCGAACGTGACCGTGTTGGCGACCGCGTCGGGGTACCCGGCGAAGCGCTGGGCCATCTCGGCACCGCCGCGCAGGTGCGCGGTCGCCGCCGGCGGCAGCCACCCGTCGATCTCATCCATGCTGCGCCGCGCCCGCACCGCGGCCAGCGCGGTGGCCAGGCGCCGGCGCGACGGGGTCGCGTAGTGCACGTTGTTGGTGGCCACGACGGGCAGGCCGGCCGCCGCGGCCAGTGCGGCGAGGTCGTCGTTGCGGTCACCGTCGTCCGGGTCGCCGTGGTCGGTCAGCTCCACCGCCACGTGTTCGGCTCCGAAGAGGACGGTCAACCGGTCCAGCTCCCGGGCGGCGGCGGCGACACCGCCGGTGAGCAGCGCCCGGGGCACCGGACCCTTGCGGCAGCCGGTGAGCACCAGGACGTGCCCGCGCAGATCGTCGGCGACGCGTTCGAGGTCGTAGACCGGCCGGCCCTTCTCCCGACCGGCGAGCTGGGCCTCGGAGATGACCCGGCTCAACCGGGCGTATCCGTCGGGGCCGCGGGCGAGGACGAGCAGGTGCGACCCGACCGGGTCGGGTTCGCCGTTCTGCGGGGCGGGCAGGTCGAGGGAGAGCTCGGCGCCGAACACGGTGGGCAGCTCCAGCTCCCGTGCCGCCTCGGAGAAGCGGACCACGCCGTAGAAGCCGTCGTGGTCGGTGATGGCGAGCCCGCTCAGACCCAGCCGCATCGCCTCCTCGGCCAGCTCCTCCGGGTGGCTCGCCCCGTCCAGGAAGCTGAAGTTGGAGTGGCAGTGAAGCTCCGCGTACTCCACGGTGGAGGTTTGCGGGATCAGCTCGGACGGCGCCACGTACCGCTGGCGCTTGCGGGTCCAGGCCGGGGTGTCGCTGCCGTCACCATGATCGATGGTGATCGGGTCGTGCAGGATGATGGGGCGCTCCGCCCCGGGCTCTGCCCTTTTGCGCTCGCTCCGCTCGCGCGGGCCCGGGGGGTTGCCGGAGAGCGTCCGCTCCAGCTCCGACCACGGGACCGGCGGGTTGGTCCAGCCCATTCTCAGCCCACGTCTGTGCCGTCAGTCATAGTTCGCCTCCATGCTCCATCGGCCATCCCGCAACGCGACCAGCAGCGCCCGCCCGTCGGCGAGACCGAGCTGCAGCCGTACCGTCCGATCCCCCTCTCCCGGCGCCCACCAGCGCTCCTCGGCCGGCCACGGCCCGGCCCATCCCGTGACCGGGACCGGCGGCTCGCGATCGATCGCCACCGTCGCCGGTACCCCGGTCATGGCGAGGCGGGCGTCGACGGCCAGGGGCGCGCCGTCGCCGGTACGGACGACCACGGGCACCGGCTCGGTCGCGCCAGCCATGGCGTAAACGGTCGACGGCGCGGGGGCCGGCAGCCGCCCCGGCCACGGTGGCTCGGCCGCCCGCGCCGGGATGCGCTCGTCGCCCCACGCGACCAGGCGGACGCGGTCGGCGTACCCCCGCCCGCCGCCGAGCACCGCGGTGAAGACCGACTCCGGCCCGAGCAGGCCCTGCACCCGTACCAGCGCCCGGTGGGCCCGCTCGTCGGCCACACCCACCTCGCCCCACAGGCCGGCCTGCATGCCCGCGGACCGGACCACGCCGTCCGGGACGAGGCGGAGCCGGTCGATCCCCGCGGTCGGCCGATTGGCCCACGGGCCGGCGTCGTCTGGACTGACGAGCGAGGAACGAGCGAGGAGGGAAGACGACGCATCAAGGGCACGGGGGCCCGCGCGAGCGGAGCGAGCGCCAAAAGGCATGGTAAGCCAGCCGTCGAGCTGCCACCGCACCCGGTCGGCCAGGCCCCGCGCGTCGAGCAACCCGTCGTGGCGCCACACCCGGTGCAACTCCTCGCCGGCCTCGGTGCGGGCCTCGATGACCAGCCGGGTGGCGGCCACGCCGTGCGCCGTCAACCGCTCGTGCAGCCGGTCGGCCAGGGCCCGGGCGGCGAAGGCGGCCATGTCGACGCGTTCCAGCGGTGGGTCGTACTCGCCCGTCACCGCCAGGTCCGGCGGGGGTTTGCGCACGGCGAGGGGGCGCTCGTCCTCGCCGCGGGCGAGGCGGTGCACGTACGCGGCGTCGAACCCGAACCGGGCCAGGACGTCACCGGCCGGCAGGGCGGCGAAGTCGCCGAGCGTCCGTACTCCGAGGCGGCGGAGCAGGTCGGCCAGCTCCGGACGGTCCAGGGTCGCGACGTCCAGGTCGGCGAGGAAGGCCGGGGTGCCGCCCGGGGGGACGATGCGCCCGGCCCGGGCGGCGAGGAGGGCGGCGAACACCCCGTCGGCGACGCCGGCCTGGATCTCCACCCCGCAGGCGAGGGCGGCGTGCTCGACCAGCCGCTCGGCCGCCTCCGCCTCCCCGCCGTAGTAGCCGGACGGGCCCCGCGCGGCGATCGCGCATGCCCCCGCGCGGATCACCTCCACTCCCGGCGCGAGCTGCTCGACGGCGGCGACCACCGGCTCGAAGGCCCGCGCGTCGCGGGACGGGTCATGCGCGACCACGACCAGACGCGGGCAGCGGCCCTGCGCCTCGCGCTTGCGCAGGCCGCGGCGCACGCCCTCGGCCCGCGCCGCCGGAGAGCAGGCCAGAACGCGATTGGCGTGCAACACCACGACGGGCCCGTGCACGTCGATCCCTTCGGTGAGCCCGGCGGCGATCACCGGCCAGTCCGGGCACCAGAGCATCAGCACCCTCGTCGCTCCGGTCGCTTCGCTCCCTGCGCTTCTCGGTCCAGGCGACGCCGGCCCCGTGGCCGCCGTACGCTCGTGTCCCATCATCCGGCCAGTTCCAGTACGGGCGGGTGGGCGAGCCGGTGCGCCGTGGCTGGGTCGGCGGCGCCTGACGCGGCGCAACGACCCAGCAACGGCGTCGGCCGGTGGTCCCGTGGCGGGACGCCGCCGGGCAGCCACAGGTCGGCGTAGCGGGTCCGGGCCGCGGCGCCGCGACCGTACGCGGCCACCCGCGCCTCGCGAGCCCGCAGCCGCCCGC
>Ga0307415_100000010_pt1 | contig 88681 bp, 81 predicted proteins | sample DK1Cmetagenome_FD_204524 | JGI IMG/M metagenome (GOLD analysis project Ga0307415, IMG submission 204524) | Maize rhizosphere microbial communities from greenhouse at UC Davis, California, United States - DK15-C-2 | ecosystem: Host-associated > Plants > Roots > Rhizosphere > Soil | place: USA... | reverse complement strand
AACGTCGCCGACGTCCATACCGAACACCAGGGCCGGCGACAGGGTCCCGCCGGGCCGGGCCCGGATGTGGAACTCCAGGGTGTTGTCGGTCCGGGGCGCGTTGGCCGGCGAGTAGTGCCGCCACACGCGCGGCCGGCGCAGCGCCTGGATGCCCACGGACTGCCCCGGGATGTGGTCCCAGTGCACTTCCGGCCGGACCGTGATGACCGCGATGCTGGTGCCCGGCCGCCGCTCGTGGGCCACGATCGGGGCGTCCCACCACGGCGGCGTGGCCGACTCGGCCTCGCGCGCCGCGGTCGTCATCTCCCCGGCCACGATCTCGTACGCGGCCTGCCAGTCACCGGCCAGCTCGGGCGTCCACTCATCGCCGAGGTAGTAGGCCAGCGTCGCCAACAGCGCCTCCGCGACCGGGGCGTAGTGCTCGGCCAGCACCCCGAACTTGCGATGGTCGCGGCCCAGTCCGCGCACGAAGTACGTGAGCTGGTCGAATGAGTCCACGTTGGACACAACCGTGCCCAGCGCGTTGACGAGCTTGTCCCGCTGCGCCGCCATCGACGCCGGGAACAGGTCCCGGAGCTCGGGCGCCCGGATGAACAGGTAGCCGTAGAAGTACGTGGGAACGGCGTCCCCGTTCTGGGCGACCTTGGCGAAGGACTCCTTGAGCCGGTCGGTGTCCACGGTTTACGCCTTGCCTCCTGTGGGCGCGTGCACCCGGCCCATCAGGCGGCGCATGCGCCGCCGCCAGGCCGGCACGCCGACGATCTGTTCCTTCACGGCCTCGACGGTCTCGTCCACCGACCGCACCACGTCGCTCGGCAGCCGCATCGCCTCCATGGTTCCGTTCAGGTGGTGCGCCACGCGGCCGTAGTGCCGGCGGCGGATGCGCAGCGGCCGGTGCGCGGCGGCCAGTTCGCGGCCCTGGTACCGGTCGGGCCCGCCGAGCAGTGTCGTCAGCAGGGCCGCCTGGTGCCACTTGAGTCGGGCCATGTCGGTCGTGAAGTAGCGGGCCAGGCGCTTGTCCGCGAGCACCCGGTCGTAGAAGCGGTCGACCAACTCCTTGACCGCCGGGCCACCGCCGATGCGTTCGTACGCGGAGCGCGTATCGCCGACATTGACGTCCTGGCTAGCGTCGATTGCCATGTCCGGTCTCCTCCCCTGGCAGCGATCCGTCGCCGTCTGCCCACGCCTGGTGATGGTCGAGCCAGGTCGGATGCCGGCAGAACGCCACCGACCCGCAATGCAGGCGCCAGAAATGCTGCGTTGATCCGCCTCCGCGGGCGTCGGCGCATGTCGATCAGACGACGGCGGGTTCGGGCTCGTCGGTACGCCGTGGCGGCGTCGCGGGCTCGCTCGGCAGCGTGTCTTCCTTCGCCGATTCGGCTGGATCGGCAGGCTCACGGTCGGCCCGTTCGGGCACTTCTGCCGGAGGAGGTTCCGGTTCCGCCGGCTCGGACGACTCGGCCTCGCGGCGTAGGGCCAGCGGCGTCACGAGCACAACGATGAACAGCAGCATCAGGAACACGCTCTTGCCCCAGGCACCCAGGCTGGCCCATTGCTTCATCAGGTCGCTGCCCGTGGCGTACCACTGGAACAGGCTGATGAACAGCAGCGCGTCCAGGAACCAGAACGAGAGCCACCATCCCCATCGGACCGCGATCAGGGCCAGGAAGGGCAGCACCCACAACGCGTACTGCGGTGAGTAGACCTTGTTGAACGCCAGGAACGAGGCCAGCATCGCCGCGCTCACCTGGATCCACGGGTACCCGGCATGGCGGTGCCGCAGCACGAAGCCGGCCACCAGCGCGACCAACCACAGCGCGGCGATGACGGTCGCGCTGAAGCGGTTGACCATCGTCGGCGACCACTCCGGGAAGCCCCAGAAATAGATCGAGTTCGTGGTCAGGTCGGCCGTGCGGCCGGCCTGGAACCGGTACGTGGCGAACCAGCCGTCGAAATTGATCAGCATGAACGGCAGGTTGACCGCCAGCCACGAGCCGCCGCCGACACCGGCCACCATCAACGCGCCGCGTCGATCCCGGGCCACCAACCGCTCGACGAGCAACGGCAACAGGAAGAACCCAGGATAGATCTTCGTCGCCGCACCCAGGCCCAGGAACGCCGCCGCCAACCCGTACCTGCCCCGCCGCCAGGCCAGGACCGCACCGAGCGTCCACGCCACCGGCAGCAGGTCCCAGTTGTAGACCGAGTACAGGACCAGGGCCGGCGCGGCCGCCCAGACCAGCGCCCGCCATCCGACCAGCCTCGACAGCTGCCACCCGACGAGCAGCGCCAGCGGCAACAGCGCCGCGGCCGAGTAGGCGAAGAACTGCCCCGAGTTGTGCGCCGGCAGCGCGGTCGCCCACATGAAGACGCCGGTGATCACCGGGTACTCGATCGCGCCCTGCTGCAGCGCGCCGGGAGGGCCTCCGCTGACGTCGAGCGATCCGTGGATGTACGGAAACCAGTGCAGGTCGATCCATCGATAGCGCCACAGCGTCACGATGTCGGTGGCGCACAACAGCCGATGTCCGTTGGCCTCGTTGAGCGACGAGCCACCGTCGTCGTAGGGCGCCCCGGTACACGGCGTCTTGGACAGGTAGCTGGCCAGTGCCATCAGGTAGGCCAGCACCATCACGGCGGGTGTGGCCGCGCCGAGCAACCGACGCCGTAGCTGCACCGCCCGCCCCCTTTCCCCCCTTTGCGGCGAGGCCGTCTTTGGTTGGGCCGGTGCCCGCCACTCAATGCCGTGGCCGGCCGCCCCCTTGGGTTCATCCGGCGGCGTGACGGTACCCCTTGGCGATCACTCCAGGCAACGGCGGGCACGACGGTGCGCCGCCGGTTGATCTCGGCGGGTGAAAGTTGCAGCGTGGCGCCGCTCGCGAGCTCGCGTCGGCTCCCCGCGCTACGCCTGCGCGGCCTCGACGATCTCGTCGATGCGCCGGGCCAGGTCGACGTCCTTGTCCGTGACGCCGCCGGCCGAGTGCGTGGCGCAGACGAACGTCAGCGTCCGCCAACGGATATCGATGTCCGGATGGTGATCCATCGCCTCGGCCACCTCAGCGACCCGGTCGACCACCGCGATGGCCGCGGGGAACGTGGGCAGCTTCGCCGTACGCGTGATCGCGGTCGCGTCCCCGGACCATTCCTTCAGCTCCGCCGTGGCGGAAGCCACCTGGTCCGCCGTCAACAACTCAGCCATACGCCCGAATCTATCCCGCCCGCCACGTCGACCTCGGCCAAACCGCGTCGATCATGGACTTGGGTCCATGATCAGCGCCATTTCGCGTCCCCAACTCCATGATCGCGAGCGGGCAGCGGCAATGAGTGGCAGGCACCCGGCCCAGCCCAGGACGGCCTCGCCGCAATGGGGGGAGAGGGGGCGAGAGTACGTGGTCGCGGTCAATGCGGGGGAACCGGGGACCGCGTACCCTCGCCCTCTAGGCCCGCCCGGTCGGGAAAGCGCGCCTGGCCGGAGGCGCTGCCGGCGGAGGCATGCCGGCCCCGTATCGAGCGGGTCGCAAGGTCACGGTCGGCGCTGGCGGTGCGCCGGACATCGCGACCATGAGGGAGGCTTTCGTCATAAGTGATCGAATCCGCGTTGGTTGCGGCGCCTCCAGTTGTGTGCTCCGGCGAACTCGGCCTGGAGCATTGGCAGGATGCCCGTCATGTCGTTGCGGGCCGTCCACGCCTCGTGCCACGGTCTGCGTGCGGCCGCCGCGGCCCGTTCGGCGAGGCGGCGCGGCGAACACGGCGAGCGCCGGCCGCATGCATGACAGATCCCGTCGACGGGCGTCGGGTGCCGAAGCAGGATGCTCTGTGCGTTGCGCCACAGAACGCGATCGACGACGTCGTCGGGGCAATCTACGTTGATGTGGTCGAGCCGCTTCAAAGCCCCTCCCCATTGCCGGAGCCTGACCCTGCGGGTAGCTCCGTAGAGAAATTACGAGCGGCGTTGACGCCCATGACGGACACGATGTGCGTTATGGGGAGAAAAGTCCCGAGGCGCCGCCCGCGAGATCCCGAACGGCGGCCGGCATCATAATGAAACATGGCCGACCCGCTGCCCGAGACACCTCTGCTGAACCGCATCCGGGAGTCGGTCATCGGCGATGACCAGGTGATGTGGGGGCCGTTCGGCCCGCGCCGCGTCACCTACGCCGACTACACCGCGTCCGGGCGGAGCCTGACGTTCCTCGAGGACTTCATCCGCGACGAGGTGCTCCCCCGGTACGCCAACACCCATACCGAGTCCTCCGGCACGGGCCTGCAGACCACGCGCCTGCGCGAGGACGCCCGACAGATCATCCGGGACCGCGTCGGCGGCGACGAGCAGACCATCGTGATCTTCACGGGTTCGGGTACCACCGGGGCGGTCGACAAGATGATCCGCATCCTGGGGATCTGCCTGCCGTCCGAACTCGACGGCGCCTATGGGTTGACCGCCCAGATCCCGCCGGAGCGTCGGCCGGTGGTCTTCATCGGGCCGTTCGAGCACCACTCGAACGAGCTGCCCTGGCGGGAGTCCATCGCGGACGTTGTCGTGATCCCGGAAGACCCCGACGGGCACATCGACTCCGCGCGCCTGGAGCAGGAGCTCGTCAAGTACCGCGACCGTCCACTGAGGATCGGGTCGTTCTCCGCCGCCTCGAACGTGACCGGCATCCTCACCGACACGCACGCGATCTCGGACCTGCTGCACCGGCACGGGGCGCTCTCGTTCTGGGACTTCGCCGCCGCCGCGCCCTACGTCGAGATCGAAATGTACGGCCGATGTACCCGCCATCCCCAGGCCTACAAGGACGCGGTGTTCATCTCGCCGCACAAGTTCGTGGGCGGGCCGGGCACGCCCGGCGTACTCGTGGTCCGGCGTGACCTGTTGCGCAACAGCGTGCCGACGGTCCCCGGCGGCGGCACGGTCGACTACGTCAACGAGTCCGAGCACCACTACATCTCCGATCCGGCCCACCGCGAGGAGGGCGGAACTCCAGCCATCGTGGAGTCGATCAGGGCCGGCCTGGTCTTCCAGCTCAAGCACGCCGTCGGCACGGACGTCATCCGGGCCCACGAGGAACACTTTCTCCGCCGCGCGGTCGAGACCTGGCAGACCAATCAGGCGATCGGGATCCTGGGCAACGTGACGGCCGAGCGCCTCCCCATTCTGTCCTTTGTGGTCCATCGACCCAACGGCAAGTACCTGCACCACAACTTCGTCGTCGCGGTGCTCAACGACCTCTTCGGCATCCAGTCGCGGGGCGGATGCTCGTGCGCGGGTCCGTACGGGCACCGCCTGCTCGGCATCGATATCGACCGCTCGCACCGATTCGAACGGGAGATCGTGGCCGGCGGATGCGAGGGCATCAAGCCCGGCTGGGTACGGGTCAGCTTCAACTACTTCATCTCCGCGGCGACCTTCGACTACATCGTCGAGGCGGTACAGCTGGTCGCCACGTACGGGTCGCTGCTCCTACCGGAGTACCGGTTCGACCCGTACTCCGGTCTGTGGCGCCACCGCAGCGGTCTGGTCGAGCCGCCGCTGCGACTGTCGCAGCTGAGCTACGACGCCGGCGGTCGCCTGCGGTTCCCGTCCCGGCACGAGCGGGCGCCGGAGAGCGCGCTGGTCGAGTACCTCGCCGAGGCCCGCGAGTTGTTCACGAAGCTCTCGGAGCAGCCGGTCGCGGCCTGGGCCGAAGGCGGGGTCACGGCCCGCCTGTCGCCCGGCTTCGAGGAGCTGCGCTGGTTCGAAATGCCCGACGTCTGCCTCGGCTGAGCTCGTCGAAGGAGATTGCGTGAACGCCCAGGCCTGGAGGGAACTGGGCGCGATGGCGCTCGCGCTCGCGTTACTCGGTTGGGTCGTCATGCGCCACCGCGTGCGGCGCGTGCCCGAGCACCACGTGGAGGTCATCGAGCGGCTGGGGCGGTACCACCGCACCGTGTCGGCCGGCCGGCACGTGCTCTGGCCCATCGAATCCGCCCGCGCGCGGCTGGATCTGCGCGAACAGACACACGTCACGCGGCGCGAGCCGGTCCAGACCGCGGAGGACTTCTGGCTGACGGCCAGGGTCAGATTCCGGTACCGGATCGCGGACCCGGTCCGGTGGACCTACGAGGTTTCCGATCCGCTGTACGCCGTCGGGCAGCTGGCCATGACGATGCTGCGCGGCGAGTTGTCGGCCATCGAGCTGTCCCGGGCCAGCCACGAGCGACCCGCCATCGCGTCACGCGTACGCGACACCGTAGGCAAGGATGCGCCCGGTTGGGGTATAGAGCTGATCGATCTGGATGTCGACGAGTTCGACGAGCCGAGGATCGAACCAGCGCCGGCGGCCTATCCGGGCACCGCGGAGGCGACCTGACACACCCGAACGGGAGGAGGTGCCGGAACTATTCCGAATTGGTGGGGTTCTCTTCGCCGTCGGCGTACAGGCGCGGGGCATTCTTCCTCCCGAGGGGACGTTGTGATCGACATGCCATCCGAGTCCGAAGCCCTCGACGCCTATTCGAGCGTCGTCTCGAGCGTGGCCGCCAAGCTGCTGCCCAGCGTGGCGAGCCTGATCGTGCGTACCAGCCGGGGCGACGGCGCCGGGTCGGGCGTGGCCTTCACCGACGACGGCTTCGTGCTGACCAGCGCGCACGTCGTGGCCAGCGCCCAAGCGGGGCTGGCCGAGTTCACCGACGGCACCGAGTCCGGCTTCGACGTGGTCGGGGTCGACCCGCTGGCCGACCTGGCCGTACTGCGCCTGCGCGACGGCCGGCCGCCACCCGCCGTCCTCGGCGACGCCGACTCGCTGCGCATCGGTCAGCTCGTCGTGGCCGTGGGCAACCCGTTGGGCCTGGCCGGTTCGGTGACCGCCGGCGTCGTGAGCGCGCTCGGTCGCTCGCTGCCGGTGCGCGACGGGCGGCGCGGTCGGCTGATCGACGACGTGATCCAGACCGACGCCGCGCTGAACCCCGGCAACTCCGGCGGTGCGCTGGCCGACTCGTCCGCGCGGGTCGTCGGTATCAACACGGCCGTCGCCGGCATCGGCCTCGGCCTCGCGGTGCCGATCAACAGCACGACCCGGCAGATCGTCTCCGAGTTGATGTCCACCGGGAAGGTCAGGCGCGCGTACCTCGGTGTCGCCGGGGCGCCGCACCCGTTGCCGCCCCAGGTGGCGCAGCGGCTCGGGCAACGCCGAGGCTTCCGGCTCATGGAGGTCGTCCCGGGCAGTCCGGCGGCGAAGGCCGGCCTGTACCTCGGCGACATCATCGTCAACGCCGGCGGCAGAGCCATCCAGGGCGTGCAGGACATCCAGCGTCAGATGCTCGGTACGGCCATCGGCGCCCGGCTGCCCATCACCGTGCTGCGACGGGGAGCCTTCGTCGACGTCGTCGCCGTCCCGGCCCCCCTCAGCTCCTACTAGGCTCGCGGGCCCGTCGCCCCCCGTTGCGCCGATCATGAAGTTAACGTCATGATCGGCGTCCGTTGGTGACGTTTAGTCCATGATCGACGAGGTTTTGGATCCGTCGACAGCTCGCACTTCCGGGTCGCGTTGAGCGGTCGCCGACCGCCTACGGCGATTGCCCGCACTCCGCGATCATGAAGTTCGGGACGCCAGAAGCCGCCGATCATGGACTTAGGTCCATGATCGGCGCGATGGGCGGCTGACCCGTTGACTGCTCAGCGGGAGCCGAGGTGGGCCAGGAGATCCTGGCGGGTGAGTACGCCGGCTGGTTTGCCGTCGATCAGCACGATGGCGGCGTCGGACTTTTCCAGCAGGGCGACCGCTTCGCTCACCGGCTGTCCCCCGCCGACCATGGGCAAGGGCGGTCCCATGTGGCGTTCCACCATGTCGTGCAGGTGCGCCTGGCCCGTGAAGAGCGCGTCCAGAATGTCCCGTTCCGCGATCGAGCCGGCGATCTCGCCGGTCACCACCGGCGGCTCCGCCTTCAGCACCGGCAGCTGCGATACCCCGTACTCGCGCATGTAGTCGATCGCGTCGCGCACGGTCTCGCTGGGGTGGACGTGCACCATCTCGGGCAACCGGCCGGTCTTGCCGGCCAGAACGTCGCGCACGGTGTGCTCGGACGAGCCCGAGTGCAGGAAGCCGTACCGGGCCATCCAGTCGTCGTTGAAGATCTTCGAGAGGTAGCCCCGCCCGCCGTCGGGGAGCAGTACCACCACGACGGCGTCCGGGCCGGCCGCCTGGGCCACCCGCAGCGCGGCGGCGGCGGCCATCCCGCACGAGCCGCCGACGAGCAGGCCCTCCTCGCGGGCGAGCCGGCGGGTGACGTCGAAGGAGTCCTTGTCGGAGACCTCGACGATCTCGTCGCACGCCTCGCGGTCGTACGTGTCGGGCCAGAAGTCCTCGCCGACGCCCTCGACCAGGTACGGCCGACCCGACCCGCCGGAGTACACCGAGCCCTCCGGGTCGGCGCCGACAATCCGCACCCGCGCGTCGGAAACCTCCTTCAGGTACCGCCCGGCGCCCGAGATCGTGCCGCCGGTGCCGACGCCGGCCACGAAGTGCGTGACGCGGCCCTCGGTCTGCTGCCAGACCTCGGGACCGGTTGTCTCGTAATGCGACAGCGGGTTGTTGGGGTTGCTGTACTGGTCCGGCTTCCACGCGCCGGGGATCTCCCGCGCCAACCGGTCGGAGACGAGGTAGTACGAGCGCGGGTCCTCCGGGGCGACCGCGGTCGGGCACACGACGACCTCGGCCCCGTACGCCTTGAGCACGTTGCGCTTGTCCTCGCTGACCTTGTCGGGGAGGACGAACACGCAGTGGTACCCCTTCAGCTGCGCCACGAGGGCCAGGCCGACGCCCGTGTTGCCGCTGGTCGGCTCGACGATCGTGCCGCCCGGCTGGAGTTGGCCCGACTTCTCGGCCTCCTCCACCATCCGCAGCGCGATCCGGTCCTTCACGCTGCCGCCCGGATTGAGGTACTCGATCTTGGCCAGGACGGTCGCGGGGATCCCGTCGGTGACCCGGCGCAGGCGTACCAGTGGGGTATTGCCAATGAGTTCGACGACGCTGTCGACGTAGCGCATTCCCGGAGCGTAACCTGCCTGGCTTCGCCCTCGTCCCTCGTCCCTCGATCGAACCCGCCGCGGCTCAGCGCTTGACGATCCGGCCCGGGACGACGGTCGGGCGGGCGACCCTGCGCGACTGTTCCCACTCCAGGAATCGCTCGGTCTCGGACAGCAACGCGCCGGCGAGCCAGGTGGCGACGAACGCGTCGTCGATCAGACCCAGGAACGCGGTGAACAGCTCGGGGATCGCGTCGAGCGGAGAAATGATGTACAGCGACGCGGCGGCCATCATCAACAGGCGCATCCCGGCGTCGTACTCGCCCCGCATCGACGCCCCGATCAGCCGCGGCAGGGCGGCCAGCCGGCGCCCGAGGCCCGGGCTGCCGGGCTTGAACGCCCGGGCGAGCGCCACCAACGCGAGGCGGCGGCGCAGTCGGGGCATGCGTCAACGATAACCGCGCCGGGCCGAAGTCAAACCCAGCGTCGCGAGCGCGACAGCCGAACCGGGGCGTTCACGTGCGGCGGCGCGGCACCATGGAGAGAGGAGGTTCGCTCCCGAGCTTTGGTATAGATCGGAAAGGGTAACCTGATCACGAAAGGAGGCCACCCCATGACCGCCCCTCAAACCCGGCTGGACTACCGGATCGGAGCCTTGGCGGCGTACGTCGGAGGTGGCCTGACGGCCGCGGCGGCGGTCTCGGCCGGCGTGCTGTTCGGGCAGGCGATGCTGGCGCGTTGGACGATCCCCGGCGCCGAGGCGCCCCCGCCCCGGTGTGGCGGCGACTACGGGACCGGATACCTGCCGGGCGAACCGCTGCGGCTGGCCGTGCTGGGTGACTCCACCGCCGCCGGGTACGGGGTACATACCCGGGCGGAGACGCCGGGAGCGCTCCTGGCCACGTGGATCTCGGGCGCCGCGCTCCGACCGGTGCGTCTGATCTGCCCGGCGGTCGTCGGCTCGGTGTCGGCCTGGCTGCCGGCCCAGGTGGAACGGACCCTGGAGTCGGGGGTCGACCTCGCGGTCATCTTCATCGGCGCCAACGACGTCACGACGCGGGTGAGCGACGCGGTCGCCGTGCGTTACCTCGCCGACGCGGTCCGCGACCTGCGGGAAGCCGGCGCGGAGGTCATCGTGGCGACCTGTCCCGATCTCGGGGCGATCGCCCCGATCAAGCCGCCGCTGCGCTGGGCCGCCCGCTACTGGAGCCGGCAGCTCGCGGCCGCGCAGACGGTCGCCGCGGTGCGGGCCGGCGGCCGCACGGTGTCCCTGGGCGACCTGCTCGGGCCCCAGTTCGCCGCCGCGCCCGAGCGCTTCTTCGGCGCCGACCGTTACCACCCGTCGGCCGAGGGATACCGGCTGGCCGCCTCGGTCGTGCTCCCCTCGGCGCTGGCTTCACTCGGCCTCGCCCCCGAGCGCGCGGAGCCGGCCGGTCGACTGCCCTCGCTGGCCGACGCGGCCGCCGACGCGGCGGCCCACCCCGGCACCGAGGTACGCCCGAGCGACGTCGACCCGTCGCGCCGGCCCGTCCCCCGGCCGACCCTGGCCGGCAGGTTCCGCGAGGCCGGCGCCCGGCTGTGGCAGCGCGCCCGCGACCTGGCTCGACGCCCGGTCGGCCAGGTGGCTGCGAAGACGGTCCACCTCGCCGTACCCTCCGGGGCAGGGGTACCACGACCAGTGGTCGTGCCCTCCGCCGCGGACTGAGTGCGTAGGAGGTGAGTCGACGATGCGGACGTCCGGTCTGGTACGACGGCTCGCGAAGAGTGCCGGCGTCGCGCTGATCGCCGGCACGGTCGGCGGAGCGGCCCTGCTGGCCGCGGAGGCGGTCGCGGCGAAGTCGCGCCGGTACGCCAAGCCCAACCTGAGCCTCGCCATGCGCGCCTCGCTCGGCCAGGACGGCAAGCCGCCGTTGCGCCTGGTGCTGCTGGGCGACTCGACCGCGCTCGGTGTGGGCGTGGACACGGTGGCGGAGACGGTCGGCGGCCAGCTGGCCCACATGCTCGCCGACGCCGGCGCCAAGGTGTCGCTTTCCACGGTCGCGGTCGCCGGGGCGCGTTGCTCCGATCTGGCCACCCAGGTGGCCCGGGCCCAGCTCGGCAGCCGGCCCGACCTGGCCGTGATCCTCGTGGGCGCCGACGACGCGACCCACCTCGTCCGCCCCGGCGAGGCGGCCGGGGCCCTGGCCAGCGCCGTGCGCCGGCTACGCGACGCGGGCACCGCCGTGGTCGTGGGTACCTGCCCCGATCTGGCCGCCGCCCGGGCGTTCGCCCCTCCGCTGCGGCAGATCCTCGGCTGGTACGGGCGCCGGATGGCCCGGGCGCAGGCCGCCGCGGCCCGCGCGGCCGGCGCCGAGGTCGTCGACCTGGCCGCGCATGTCGGTCCGGTGTTCAGGGCCGATCCCGGCATGTTCTGCCACGACTCGTTCCACCCGTCGGCCGACGGTTACCGGGTGATGGCGTACGCGCTCTTCCCCGAGCTGGCCAAGGCCGCCGGTGTGATGCAGGGACCCCCTACAAACGCTTTCTGAACCGTAGGGACCCCCTGCATAGCCCTTACCGGGCGGTAACCTGGGACGCATGGCCGGCCTGCAACCCAACGACGCCGTCATCGTCGCCACCGCGCGCTCGCCGATCGGGCGGGCCTTCAAGGGATCGCTGCGAGACCTGCGCCCCGACGACCTCGCCACGACGATCGTGCGCACCGCGCTCGACGCCGTACCCGAACTCGATCCGCACGACATCGAGGATCTGTACCTGGGCTGCGGGCTGCCGGGCGGCGAACAGGGCTTCAACATGGCTCGCGTCGTGACCGTGCTGCTGGGATACGACCATCTGCCCGGGGCGACCCTGACCCGGTACTGTGCGTCCTCGCTACAGACGACGCGGATGGCGTTTCACGCGATCCGGGCCGGCGAGGGTGACGTCTTCATCTCGGCCGGGGTGGAGATGGTGTCCCGGTACGCGCGGGGCAACTCCGACGCGCTGCCGCCGGACGCCCAGGAACTCGTCGGCGGTGGCTGGCACAACCCGGTCTTCGCCGCGGCCCGCGAACGGTCGGAGGCGCGGGCCGGCGAGGGTGCACCGATCTGGTCCGACCCGCGCGATGCCGGCGACCCGCCCGACGTGTACCTCGCCATGGGTCAGACCGCGGAGAACCTGGCGCAGCTGCTCGGGGTGAGCCGGCGGGAGATGGACGAGTTCGGCGTACGGTCGCAGAACCTCGCCGAGAAGGCCATAGTGGACGGCTTCTGGGCCAGGGAGATCACCCCGGTCACGCTGCCCGACGGCACCGTGGTGTCCACGGACGACGGACCACGACCCGGCGTGACCCTCGAGGCCGTCGAGGCGCTCAAGCCGGTGTTCCGACCGGACGGGCGGGTGACGGCCGGCAACTGCTGCCCGCTCAACGACGGCGCCGCCGCCGTCATCGTGATGAGCGCGGCCAAGGCGGAGGCCCTCGGCGTGACTCCGCGCGCCCGGATCATCTCCACCGGCGTCACCGCGCTCTCGCCCGAGATCATGGGGCTCGGACCGGTCGAGGCGAGCCGGCAGGCGCTGGCCCGGGCCGGCATGACGATCGACGACATCGACCTCGTCGAGATCAACGAGGCGTTCGCCGCCCAGGTCATCCCGTCGTACCAGCAGCTGGGCATTCCCATCGACAAGCTCAACGTGATGGGCGGCTCGATCGCGGTCGGGCACCCGTTCGGCATGACCGGCGCCCGCATCACCGGCACGCTGCTCAATGCGCTGAGCTGGCACGACAAGACGATCGGCCTGGAGACGATGTGCGTGGGCGGGGGCCAGGGCATGGCGATGATCGTCGAACGCCTCTCCTGACACCAGGATCGCGGCTACAGCGAGCGGCTACAGCAAGCGGGTCGTGGCGTCGATCCGGTCGGCCGCGTCGACCAGGGCGGCGGCCGGCGCGCCGGCGAGGATCAGGTCGGCCACCATTACCCGTACCTGGTCGGGCAGGGCCAGGTCGTTGGCGAGCCGCGGGACCGGACGCGGCGGGCGGTTCTCGGCGGCACAGGCCAGGTCGGCGAGGGCCTGCACGAGGGCGTGTACCGCGTCGGCCCGCGAGCCGCCGGCCGGGGCGGAGCGGGCCCACCGCGCCGGCTCCCAGTGCCCCACGCGGGCCACGAAACGATCGACGGCCGCGTTCAACGCGGCCGTCGACTCGGTGGTATCGGCTGACGTCAGTCGTCCCGTAGGTAGCTGAGCAGCCGCAGGATCTCCAGGTACAGCCAGACCAGGCTGACCAGGATGCCGTACGCGCCCAACCAGGCGTACTTCTTCGGCAGTCCCTGCTGGACGCCCTCCTCGATCTGTCCAAAGTCCACGACGAAGGTCAGCGAGGCGAGGACGATCATGAGGAGGCTGAACCCGATGGCGATCGGGCTGCCGTCGCGCAGGTGCGTGTTGATGTGGAAGACCAACGAAAGGACGAGGTTCAGCACGACGACGGCGGCGGCGCCCACGACGGCGGCCATCACATACTTCACGAACCTCGGTGTCGCGCGGATCACGCGCGCCTTGTACAGCAACGCCATGATGAAGAAGATGCCGAAGGTGGCGAACACGGCCTGCAGCACGATGCCCTCGAACCAGGCGTTGTAGGCCTTGCTCACGGCGCCGAGGAAGATGCCCTCGACGGCCGCGTAGGGCAGGATGACGGCCGGGTTGGTGACACGAGCGAACGCGATGATGAGGCCCAGGATCAGACCGCCTACGGCCCCACCGATCCAGACCGGGGTCAGCGCGCTGTAGGGCACGATGGCCCAGGTGATCGCACCGGCGATGCCCAGAACCGCGAGCAGGCCGGCCGTGCGTACGACGACGTCGTCGACCGTCATCCGGTCCGCGACGGCCGGTGCGGTGACGACACCGGGGTACGGCTCGGAGCCGTACGGGCCGGCTCCCGTCGGCGGCCCGGCGGCTCCCGGCGTCAGCCGGGTCAGCACTGGGTTGGAACTGCGCACTGCGCCCTCCCAATGGTTGTGCGCGCCGGCGGGGGCGCCGGACGACAGCTAAAGAGTAGCGCCACGAGGCCCGCGACGGCGTGCCGGCGCCGCGCCGCTCCGGCTCCACCACCTCTCCCAGAATCCCCGCATACCCCATCAATATCCCCCGCTCCGTTGGTATCACGGGAGATGCGATGCGGTGGTCGAGTCCCCGGCGCCGGGCCGGCGCGGATGGCCAGGGCCGACAGCTCGGCCGGGTGGCCGACCCCGGACGGTCGCAGCGGCTACGGCGAGGTGATCGACTCTCCACAGAGGACCACCGCCACCGCGGCCCACTGGTTGGTGACCAAGGTCACCCGCATCTGCTCCACTAGGGACACAAACCTCCACGATCACCGGGGAGCCCCGGCGGCTGCCGGGCCGGACGCGTCGGCTCCGAGGCGTGGTCGGACTCGAACAATCCTCACATTCGGTCCGATCCGCCGGTGCCCGGGGCGGGGTTCGAACCCGCATGCCTCTCGGCAGCCGCTTTTAAGGCGGCCGTGTCTGCCGCTTCCACCACCCGGGCGGGCAGCGACAACGTTAGCCGTTCGGTGGCGCGGTGTCCCGTCACCGCCGGCGGGGCGGAGACCGGCGCCACCGGTCGTCGCCCTCGTCTGGCGATCATGAACCGATATGGCAGGGCAGCTCAATCCGGCCGATCATGGGCTCAGGCCGTGAAGATGATCACCTCAAGAACGGCGGACCGGGATGGCGTCGGCCGTGGAAGGGGCGGCGGAGGGTGCCGGCTCGATGGCCGGCGTCACGTCGGTGAACGGCTCACGCGCACGGTGAAGCTCGCCCAGCGAGACGACCTCGCGCTTGAGGAACAGGGCCAGGGTCCAGTCGACGACGACCCGGATCTTCCGGTTCAGGCTCGGGATGCGGCTCATGTGGTACGTGCGGTGCATGAACCAGGCCGGTAAGCCACGGATCTTCACGCCGTACACCTGGGCGACGCCCTTGTGCAGGCCGAGACTCGCCACCGAGCCGACATGCCGGTGGGCGTAGTCGCGCAGGGTCGCGCCGCGCAGCACGGCCCGGATGTTGTCGGCCGCCCGGGCCGCCTGCCGGACCGCGTGCTGCGCGCTCGGCGAGCAGAGCGCACCCGGTTGCTTGGCCGTCAGGTCGGGGACGGCCGCGCAGTCGCCGGCACTCCAGGCACCCTCCACGATGGATCCATCCGGGTTGACGACCTGCAGCGTGGGCAGGCAGGTGATCCGCCCTTTGTCGTCGCGCGGGAGGTCCGTCGCGTCCAGCATCGGGGAGGGCTTGACGCCGGCGGTCCAGACGATCGTGTCGGCCTCGAAGGTGTCCCCGTCGGACAGGACGACAACTCCGTCCACACAGGACTCAAGGCGGGTCCCGAGCCGGACGTCCATGTTGCGCTTGCGCAGCTGCTCCACCGTGTACGCGCCCATGTCGCGGTCCACTTCGGGCAGGATCCGTTGCGTCGCCTCGACGAGGACCCACCGCATGTCGGACGGATCCAGCTCCTCGTAGTAGCGCATCGCGTCGCGGGCCATGTCCTCCATCTCGGCGAGAGCCTCGATGCCGGCGTACCCCCCGCCGACGAAGACGAACGTCAGCGCCCGCCGCCGGGTGTCCGGGTCCCGGGTCGTCGCGGCCACGTCGAGCAGGTCCAGCACGTGGTTGCGCAGCCAGATGGCCTCGCCGATCGTCTTGAAGCCCACGGCGTTCTCCCGCAGGCCCGGGATGGGAAGCGTACGCGACACCGAGCCCGGCGCGACGAAGATGTGGTCATAGGACAGCGTCACCGGCGGCCCCACGATCGGTTGCACGGTGGCCCGCCGGGCGGCGTGCTCGATGCGTACCACCTCGCCGGAGAGCACGTGGCAGCGCCGCAGCTCGCGCCGCAGCGGCACCACGGTGTGCCGGGGTGAGAGGTTGCCGGCCGCCGCCTCGGGCAGGAACGGCTGGTACGTCATGTGAGGCTGCGGGTCGACGACGATGACCTCGGCCTCGGTCGACCTGAGCTTCCGGGACAGGCGCAGCGCCGCGTACAGCCCGACGTGTCCGGCACCCACCACGAGAATTCGTTTGGCCGTCACGCTTTTACGCTACTCCGCGAACGGCGCGGCGTCGCCGTCGACGGACCTCGCTGTCGCGGACATCACGCCCGGCGGCGCAGATGCCACACCAGCAGGAAGGCCAGCGCGGCGGCCACGGCCGACCCGGCGATGGGGCCGTAGGTGGAGCGGGTGCTCGGTATCACGGACGCGGCCAGAAGACCGCCCAGGCCGATGGCCAGGCTCGCGCCGAGCACCGCGACGGTTCGCCCCAGCCAGTGCAGCACGGTGCCCGGCGCGACCAGGCAGTCGAACGGCAACACGGCGGCCAGGGTGGCGCCGGAGTGCATCACATAGAGGGTGACGGCGAGGCCGCCGAGCCGCCACGGCGTCACCGGTCCACCGAAGGCGATGGTCGTGAACAGCCATCCGACGATGGCCAGCAGGGCCACGAGCGAGACCCAACGGGTACGGGGAAACACCGCCACCCCGATGGCGATGGGCGGGAACAGCACGACCCATTCGCCCATCTCCCGCAGCGGCATGGCGAGCGCCAGGGCCCCCAGAGCGGCCAGGCCGGTCGTGAACCGGACCAACGCCGACCCCGCCGTCAGGCGCCGCACCTGTCCCAGCGCGACCGTCACCGGACCGATCAGGCCCCGGCCCACGTTGCGCACGCTCGCTTCGATGCTCATCGCACGACCACCCTCGGCGCGGCGGCCATCCGGGCCAGGTCCCGCAGCACATGGTCGAGGCTTCCGGCGCCGAGCCAGGGTGTGACGGGCACGCCGACCTCCCGCAGGGCCCCGATCATGTTCTCCCGCTCCAGCCGCCACAGGCCCTGGGCCACCGACGTCCACCCCGAACCCGCCACCGGTTGGCGAACCAGCTCGCCCAGCGTGTCCACGGCGATGACGACCCGACCGGCCCGCGACAGGGTCGCGACCATCTCGGCGCTGCGCGGGTCCAGCATCGGCGTGAGGACGACCACCAGCGCCGTACCCGGAACCAGACGCGGGTCGATGCCGAACCGGGGCGGATCGGCCGCGCCCTCCGTGGCCCGCGTGCTCAGCAGCCATTCGCTGGCCAGGATCAGCTGCCGGCGCCCGCCCGCCGCCCGCAGGTGGCGCGGGTGCCCGGAGAACTCCAGCAGGCCGACCCGGTCACCCTGGCGCAGGTAGTACTCGGTGATGGCGGCCGCCGCCCGGACCGACGTGTCGACCACGGAGGCGGCGCCGTGGATGCCGCCGGAGACGCCCGCCTCGTCGAGCACGTCGAGCAGCACGACCACCTCGGCGTCCCGATCGGACAGGGTCTGCACCACGTACGGCTCCCGGGTGCGCAGGGTGACCCGCCAGTCGACGCGGCGAAGCCGGTCACCGGGGGAGTAGCGGCGCACGCCGGCCAGTTCGCCACCCTCGCCCGGGCGCCGGGACCGGTGGACGCCGACGAGGGCCGACGCCCGCGGGATCGTCTCGACGGCCCGGAAGTCCGGCATGCGCGGGTGTATCCGCACCCGCCCGCCGTCGCCCCGCACCGGCTCGCACAGCAGCAGCCCGTCGCAGGCGATCGCGTAGGTCTGGGCCGGCCCGACCGACTGCCGCCCCCAGCGCAGCGCGGGCCCGGCGAGGCGTATCTCGGTGGCCTGACCCACCGCCAGATCGGTCCCGTACGGACGGTCGCCGTGGGTCAGGCGGACCCAGGGCGAGTGGAGCAGACGGGTGACCGTCAGGTCGAGCCTGGCTCCGGTCGGGTTGGCCACCCGGATGACGGCGCCTACCTCATCCGCCTCGGCCGCGGCGTCCTGGACGAGTTCGACGTCGACCACGGGCGCCGCGATGGGACGGCGGGACAGTCCCCAGGCCGCGCCGAGGGCGAACGGGGCGGCCAGGACGATCAGGTCGAGCCGGCCCAGCACCACGCCCAGCAGGACGAGGACGCCGACCAGCGACACCGACCGGCCGAGGGCCCGCGTGGGCGCCCAGGTGCCCACGGTTCAGGCCCGCCGGACCGGACCGGCCGGGCCGACCTGCTCGGGCACGGCACCCCGGTGGTCGGCCGGCCCGACGCCGTACTGCGGCAGGGCGCCGGTGGCCGGCACCGGGACATGATGCAGGACCTCGGCCACCACGTGGTCGGCGCCGACCCGGCGCAGCCACATCTCCGGCCGCAGCGTGATGCGGTGCGCCAGCCCGGCCACCGCGACCCGCTTCACGTCCTCGGGGATCACGAAGTCGCGCCCCGACATGGCGGCCACCGCCCGTGAGAGCAGCATCAGCGCGAGGGATCCGCGCGGCGAGGCGCCCACGAGGACCTGCGAGTGGTCTCGCGTGGCCGAGGTGAGCGAGACGATGTAGCGGCCCACCGAGTCCTCGACCGTCACGTCCTCCATGGCGGTCTGCATGGCCAGCAGCGTGTCCGGATCCACCACAGGATCGAGGAACGACTCCTCGCGCCGGCGGACCAGCCGCCGTTGCAGGACGGCGAACTCCTCGTCGGGATGCGGGTAGCCGAACGAGACACGCATGAGGAAGCGGTCCAGCTGGGCCTCGGGCAGGGGGTAGGTGCCCTCGTGCTCGATCGGGTTGGCCGTGGCCAGCACGTGAAACGGCGCGTCCAGCGCGTAGGTGGTGCCCTCCACGGACACCTGCCGCTCCTGCATCGCCTCGAGCAGCGCCGCCTGGGTCTTCGGCGGCGTGCGGTTGATCTCGTCGGCGAGCAGCAGGTTGGTGAAGATGGGGCCGGCCCGGAACGTGAAGTCGTGCGAGCGCTGGTCGTACAGGAAGGACCCGGTCACGTCGGCCGGCAGCAGGTCCGGCGTGAACTGCAGTCGCCGGAAACCCAGGCCGAGCGCCTGGGCGAAGCACCGGGCGGTCAGCGTCTTGCCCAGACCCGGCAGGTCCTCGAGCAGCACATGGCCACCGGCCAGGATGCCGGCCAGCACGAGCTGGAGCGCCTCCGCCTTGCCCACCACGACGGTGGAGACCGCCGCCAGCACCGAACGGGCCAGCCCACCCGCCTCCACCGGCGACAGCGATGTCTGCTCACGGTCGGCCCGCGTCCGCCGCCCACCGCTCGACTTCGCAGGCGAGGGTCGTCCTATCGACTGCTGCCCGGTCACAGGCTCTCCATCCGTTGCACGAGTTGGTACACGTCGCGCGGGCTCGGCACGTGATCGGCCGACCCGTCGATGAGCCGCCAGACATCCTCGCCGACCAGAGCCCGGGCCCGAGCCGGGTCGCTGGCCCGCGTGAATCCATGGTGCTGCCGCAGCCGCTCGTCGACGAGGTCGCCCAGCCGCCCGGTCATGGTGTGCCGGAACCGTTCCGGTGCGGTGGCACCCCAGTCCAGCCTCCGGTCCCAGCGGTGGACCGCCTCCACCATGCCGTCGTCGCCGCGGTACCAGCCGCCCAGTCCGGCTCGGCGGGCCGGGCGGGGAGCCTGCACGACGGTACGGGTGCGGGAGGGCGGCTCGGCGGCGAGCGCCACGGCCCGTCGCACCAGGACGGCACCCACGCACACGGCCAGGATGAGCGGGTACGGCGGGGCGAGGCCGACGATGTGGAACCCCGTGTAGACGACCGCGGACGCGACGAACGCGTGCAGGCCGGCTCGGGGTACCCACGAGTCCGCCCGCGGGTCGACGACCCGGGCCGGCTCGGGCTCCTCGTGGCGGAGCAGGGCCTCCAGCGGCGCGTCGGTGTACTCGACCTTCCGCACACGGCTCACGGTCCGCCCTCCCGGCTGTCGGCCATGAGCTCGTCCCGCAACAGCCGCAGCGCCGACCGGGCCTGATCCCGCATGGTCGCGTCCACCGTGTGGGTCGCGAAGCGGGCCTCGCGGTACACGGCCGCGAACCCGGCCAGGACGTCCGCGCTGACCATGTGGGCGGCCAGGAGCCGGGCGACGAGATCGGTCGACGTGTCGCCGGGTTCCCGCGGCGTGCCGGCCGTCGCGGCGGCCGCCTCCAGCCGTACCCAACACGCGATCACCGCCCGCCGGGGGTCGGCGTCGGCGTCGTCCAGGTCGGCCAGCCCCACGTCAACCGCGGCCCGCACGCTCTGCTGCGTCTGCGCGATGGTCGGCGGGCGGCCCGTGGGCAGCTTCGTCCGGCGTTGGACCAGTCGGCCACGCAGCAGCAGCCACAGCAACGCGCCCGCGACGGCCACGATCGCGCCGACGCAGAGGTAGGTGAGGACCGTACCGACCCAGGGGGGCAGGTCCGCCTCGGACGGTCCGGGGGAGCCCGGGGGCGGCGGCGGCGTCCGGTCGTCGTCGACGGGTCCGCGGGCCGGCGGCGTCCGGGCCGGGCCGCGCTCAATGGTCAGGGCCGGGATCGACGGATTGGCGTACAGCGCCGCGAGCATGGCCGCGCCGAGCAGGGCGACGACGGCCGCCAGCGGGACCCACCGCCGCCACACGTCCTCACCTCCGTCCGAGGGCCTCGAGCGGTCAGCGTATCGCCGTCAGGTCGGCCGCGGACCGGGCCGTCGCGAGGACGTCGTCGAGCATCTCCGGCGTCAGCCGGCCGGTAAAGGTGTTCTGCTGGCTGACGTGATAGCAGCCCAGCGCCGTCGGGGCGCCCGGCAGCTCCACCCGTACGCCGTGGCCGAAGGCTGGTCGGGGACGGGGCGGCGCGGCCCCGTACACCGCGGCGATCGCCGGCCACAGGCTGGCCCAGGCGAACGCGCCGAGCGCCACCACCACCCGAACGGTCGGCCGGATCAGCTCCATCTCGCGCCGCAGCCAGGGCGAGCAGGTGTCCCGTTCGGTGGGATCCGGCTTGTTGTCCGGGGGCGCGCACCGGACGGCGGCGAAGATGCGGGTGTCGATCAGCTCGAGCCCGTCGTCGCGGCTCACGCTCGTCGGCTGGTTGGCCAGCCCCGCGCGGTGCAGCGCGGCGAACAGCACGTCGCCCGAGCGGTCGCCGGTGAAGATGCGGCCGGTCCGGTTACCGCCGTGGGCGGCGGGGGCGAGGCCCAGGATGGCGATCCGCGCGTCCGGCGGCCCGAAGCCCGGCACCGGGCGACCCCAGTACCGTTCCGCGCGGAAGGAGGCCCGCCGGGTCGCCGCCACCTCCTCCCGCCAGGCCACGAGCCGCGGACAGGCCCGGCAGCGGCTGGACGCCCTGTCCAGTTCGGAGAGATCCTTGGCCGCCGACGCGCGGCTGGCCACCGCGTCGGCGGCAGCTTGGCTGGGACTCACCTCAAGCGTGCGGCGAAGAACGCGAGCGTGCGTTCCCAGGCGTTCTCCGCCGCCGTACCGTCGTAGACCTCGGGGCGGTCGTCGTTGAAGAACGCGTGCTCGGTGCCGGGGTAGTCGTGGATCTCGACCTCCCCGCCGGCCGCCTCGATGGACTGCTTGGCCTGCTGGATCCCGGGCGCGGACGACGTGCCGTCGCCCTCGCTGCAGTGGATGATGGCGGCCTTGCCGGCGTAGTTGCTCCACACCGGACTCATCCGCTCCCACGGCACCGCCGGGTAGAAGCCGGCCGTCGCCACGATGTGATCCGACAGCGTCGCCGACCACAGGGCCAGGCTGCCACCCATGCAGAACCCGACCGTGCCGACCTTGCCGGTGCTCACCTCGGGCCGTCCGGCCAGGTAGGCGGCGGCGCCGGCCATGTCCTTGGCCGCCTGGTCCATGGCCAGCCCCATCATGAGCTTGCCGGCCTCGTCCGGCTCGGTCGTCTGCACGCCGTGGTAGAGGTCGGGGGCGAGCGTGAGGTAGCCCTGCCCGGCGAAGCGGTCGGCGACGTCGCGCACGTGACCCACGAGGCCCCACCACTCCTGTATGACGATGACCGCGGAGCCGTTGGGGTCATCCGGAACGGCGAGGTAGCCCTCGCTGGTCCCACCGTTGCTCGCGAAGCTAACGATCTCCCCCATACCCAGCCTCCCTCTGATACACAGTCAGCCGCGATCGCGGCGCCCCTCACGCCAGTTCTACACGCGAGGGAGACCGCGATCGCGTCGGGGTTGACCGTCGGCGGTGACCTGAGGGTCAGGACGGAGCGTTACGACCAAGGCACAGGACGGTGCCCGCCTTGCCTTTCTCGCCACTCCAGTAGACCCAGCGGTCCTCGGTGCTCTCGGTGCAGGAGCCCTGGGCCTCCGCCTCGGTCTTGTTCTCGACGCGCTCCACCACCTTGAAGCCCGCGTCCGACTGGGTGCAAGGCACGATCTTCAGCTTTTCCGCGTTGAGCTCCTCCGGCGAGGTGCCGGCGAGGCAGTCGCCGACCTTGGCGTTCTGGGCGTCCTTGCGGGAGAACCACCAGCCACCCGCGGCGACCACGGCCACGATGATCAGCGGCACGATCACACGGAGCAGGCCGCTCTTCTTCTTCGGGGCCGGCTCGGCCGGCTGGGCCGGCTGCGGCGGCGGTGCGGTGCCGCCGAAGCCCTGGCCGGGCGGCGGCGGTACGGTGCCGAAGCCCTGGCCGGGCGGCGGCGGTACGGTGCCGAAGCCCTGGCCGGGCGGCGGCGGTACAGCGCCGAAAGACTGCTGAGGCGGTTGCGGCGGTAGCCCTTCCGAGGGGTTCTGTTCCGACACGTACAAATCCTTTCCGGGGTTGATGAACGGCGATTACCGTAGCCGGTCCTGGGTTTGGACGGGGGTGCCGATCCACTCAGATCCGACCGGACGGGGGAGACGAACGTCACACCGGCGACCGAAATCGCAAGACATGCCGCACTCCTCCCCCGCTCGCCACCATGGCCGGGTCGCTGCGCCACGTCAGACGCGCCGACCCAGCCAGGGCGGATGCGCGCTCCACGCGGCGCACACCGTAATGCCTGCACCAGCCGGCCCGCTACCCCGGAAAACCGTCGGATCCGCGAAGCTAGCGCACCACGAACCCGACAATTGCCGCGAGGATGGCGAGCGCGGCCACCACGACGCCCACGACAAGGGCGACGTTGCGGCCGCCGGCTGGCGCCGGCTGGGGGGCCGGCCGGGGTGCGGGCTTTGGCCCGGAGGTACCCGGTGCGGACCCGAACTCGTCGTCACCGTCCGGTGCCCGGCCGAAGGAATCCCGATTACTCATGGTCCTGTCCTCTCCGATCCGTCGTCCCGTATCTGGTTGATACCCAGTGGCCGACCCGCATCATCAGAGGCGTTGCAGGCACAGGACGGTGCCGGGCTCGCCGTCGCGCGGCCCGCTCCAGAACACGAAGTCGGCATCCTTGCCGCACGCCGCCTCGCCCTCCGCCGCCTTCTTGTTATCGATCCGCGCCGTCACCTTGAGAGTGGCGTCGGCGCTGCCGCAGTCGACCTTCCGCACCTTCGACGCATCGAGGGCATCACCCTCAGTGTTGCCGGACAGGCAGTCGCCCACCGCCGCGTTCTCGGCCGCCGTGCTGTTGACCTGCAGAACGAGCACCAGCCCGATGCCAAGGCACAGCACAATCAGGAACACCGCGCCGAGCACGATGCCGATGACCAGGCCGCGCCGGGACTTCTTCTTTGGCATGGCGGGCACCGAGTCGGTGAACCTCGGCGCGGCCGCGCCGGGCGGAGCGCCGGCGATCTGGCCGGTGGCCGGCGGCTGGGCCGCCGCGGCCAGGCGGCGTAGCTGCTCGACGAAGTGCGCGGGCGGCATCCCGCCGCCGGTGACGTCCTCGACCGGGAAACCGGCCAGGCTGGCGGGGGGCTGACCGCCGGCCAGGATGAGCGGCAGGATCGGGCGGTTCGCGGCCTTGGCCTGCCCGATCTCGCGCTCGATGTCCTCGGACTCGACCGAATGGGGGCTGACCACGGGCACGAACGCCGCGCCTTCGGCGATGTGCTCCGCGGCCGAGCCCTGCTGCTCGGTCCACACCGTGAGCCCCGCCGTGGTGAGGTGGAAGATGAGCTGCTGGACGTACGCGCCGTCGCTCGGGTTGAAGCTCACGTAGATGTGATCGGCCATGCCAGCATCATGGCGGACCCGCCGCCCCGATCCCAGATCAAGTCGGCATCACGCCACGGCGCGTCGCCTATCGAAGGCTGTAGGCGATCCCGTCGAGGATGTCGTGCTCGCTCGCGACCACCGAGTCGATGCCACACCGGCGCATGACGACGCTCAGGATGAGCGCACCGGCGCCGATCACGTCGGCCCGGCCCGCGTGCATGACCGGCAGGGCGAGGCGCTGCGCTCGCGACATCGCGAGCAGTTCGGCGGTCACGCGGGCCACGTCGGCCACTGCGATCGAGGCGTGGTGGATGCGCTCCGGCCGGTACGAATCCAGGCCCAAGGCCAGGGCGGTCACGGTCGTCACCGAGCCGGCCAGGCCGACCAACGTACCGGCGTTCCGGGCCGGCACGACGCCCAACGCCCGGTCCACGGCGGCCTCGATGTCGGACTCGGCCGCCCCTATCTGCGCCTTCGTCGGCGGGTCGTCATGCAGGTGCCGCTCCGTCATCCGTACGCATCCGGCGTCCACGCTGACGGCGTGCTCGACCGTGTCGCGGCCGAGGACGAACTCCGTCGAACCTCCGCCGATGTCGACCACCAGGTACGGGGGCGGCGTGCCCGCGGGCAGGCCCCGGACCGCGCCGGCGAAGGACAGCCGGGCCTCCTCCTCGCCCGTCACCACCTCCGGCTCGGCCCCCAGCGTCGCCACCACCATGTCGCGGAACGCCTCGGCGTTGGTGGCGTCGCGGGTCGCGCTCGTGGCGACCATCCGGACCCGCCGAGCACCCAGGGAGGCGATCTGTCCGGTGTAGTCGGCCAGCGCCACCCGCGTACGCTCGATCGCCTCGGGCGCGAGCCGGCCGGTACGGTCGACGCCCTGGCCCAGGCGCACGATCTCCATGCGCCGCACCACGTCGGTCAGCGCACCGTCGCCCCGATCGTCCGCCGGCCCGGACAGGTCCGCGACGAGCAACCGGATCGAGTTCGTCCCGCAGTCGATCGCCGCCACCCTGCTCACACCGTCAGCATACCAATGCGTCGATCATGAACTAGGGTTCATGATCGACGCACTTTCCGGCACCGAACCTCATGATCAACGGTGTCGGTGACGGCTCACAGGTACAGCAGCATCCGGGTGTTGCCGAGCGTGTTGGGCTTGACCCGCTCGAGGTCGAGGAACTCGGCGACGCCCTCGTCGTACGAGCGAAGCAACTGCTCGTACACGTCGGGCCGTACCGGTGCGCCGTCGATCGGCACGAAGCCGAACGAGGCGAAGAACTCGGTCTCGAAGGTCAGCACGAACACCCGCCGTACGCGCAGTTCGCGGGCCGCGTCGAGTAGAGCGGCCACGATCTGGTGTCCGATCTTGCGGCCCCGGCACGCCGCGTCCACCGCGACGGTGCGTACCTCGGCCAGGTCCTCCCACATCACGTGCAGCGCGCCGCACCCCACGATCGCCGAGTCTCCGACGCGCTCGGCCACGTGGAACTCCTGGATGTCCTCGTACAGGGCGACCGTCGCCTTGGACAGCAGGCGCCGCTCGGTCGCGTAGAGGTCGATCAGCCCTCGGATCGCGCGCACGTCGCCGGTCCGGGCGCGTCGGACCGCCACCTCCATCGCTACCTCACTCTCGTCCCGCTCACCTTCGCCACGGCGGCAGCGTAGCCGTCCACTGTCCGACCGCCGACACACCGTTGCCCACCCACCCCTGAGTCGATCACATTCGTGGGCATGACCCCGCGGAGTTCGCGCGTGCTCGTGTCAACCCTGGCCGTCGTCCTGGGAGTGGCCAGCCTCGGCTGCGGGGTGCTGAATCAGGCCAAGGGCCTCGTCGACACCGCCCAGATCCTCAGCCAGTTCGCCGACCGGCTCGGCAAGGCGGCGACGCTGACATACACCGCCGAGTACCGGGTCAAGGACGGGGCCAACGTCACATTGGTCCAGCAACCGCCGAACGCCGCGTTCGTCGGCAAGTCGGGATCGTTCATCTTCACCACGGAGTACATGTACGTCTGCGGGACCGAGAAGCGCGTCACCACCTGCCAGCGGACGCCCAACAACGCGCAGGACGCCGGTGCCGCCGACGCCGGCGTGGTGGCCGGGGTGACCGGGGCGGGCTTCGTCACGCCCGAGATCGCGCTCGGGCTCATCGCGGCCGCCGCGTTCGTACCGGGGGCGAAGGTCGAGACCTCGGAGAGGACCATCGCCGGCGAGAAGTCGTTGTGCGCCAACGCGACGAACCTGGACGCCGCGGCGACCCCGGGCGATGAGGACGCGCCCAAGGACTTCTCCGTATGCGTGACCGAGACGGGAATCCTGGCCTCGTTCAGCGGAACCACGGCGGGCGGGGAGAAGGCCGAGATCGAGCTCGTAAGGTACTCGCCGACGGCCGACTCGAAGGCCCTGGCGCCGCCGAGCGGTGCCAAGATCGTCGACGTGACGGCCCTGCAACCGCCGAAGTAACCACCCATCCCTCCACGATCCCGTCGATCATGAGGTTGACGTCAACGATCAGCGTCGATCATGACGTTAACTTCATGATCGGCGCTCACTGGGGTGGTCGGCGGGGGACGCAGGGGCCGTCAGTCCACCATGGAGCGACGCGGTCGTGCGTCTCGTCGCCGAACGGGTTGGCGCCCGCCCCCTCGGCCAGCCGGTGCGCGAGGTGCACGTGCAGGCACTTGACCCGCCCGGGCATGCCGCCGGCGGAGACCCCCGCGATCTCCTCGACGTGTTCGATCCGCTCACGCCGGGCCAGGTACCGCTCGTGCGCCGCTCGGTACCGCGCCGCCAGGTCGGCATCCTCGGCGAGGCGGGCGTTCATCTCGCGCATGAGACCCGACGACTCGAGCGCGCTCACGGCCGAGGTGGCCCGCGGGCAGGTGAGGTAGTACACGGTCGGGAACGGCGTGCCGTCCGACAGCCGGGGAGAGGTCTCCACCGCGTCCGGGAGCCCGCACGGGCACCGGTGGGCCACGGCGCGGGCGCTGCGGGGCGGACGGCCCAGCTGCGCCTCGACGACCGCGAGGTCCTCGGGGCCGATCGCCTCGCCACTCACGCCGTACTGCCGCTCAGGGTACGGGCGGATTGTCCACGGCCTGGACGCTCGACCACAACTGGCGCAACCAGTCCCCGTTGGCGGCGTCCGACGGGGCGCCGGCCTCCGTGGCCGGGTCGGTGCCGACCACGTAGAACAGCTCCCCCTCGTGCACGTAGTGCAGGCGTCGCCGGGCCTGGCTGATCACGTACTGCTCGTCGTCCCACTTCTTCAGCTGCTCGGTGAGCTGCTGGATCCGCTGGCGCTGCTCGGACTGCGCCTGTTCCAGCCGGTCGATCTCGGCCTGCTGGGCCAGATACACCCGGACCGGGTAGGCGTACGCGAACGCGAGCGCGAGCAGCAGCAGGACCAGGGTCGCGGTGCGGGCGGAGATCCGGCGCGGCATCCTCGGCGCCCGGATCCGGCGGGCCGGCCCGACGCCACGTCGTAGCCCGGCGCGGGGCCGTGGCGGGCCGGACGCGCGCGGATCCTCGACGGCGAGATGGCTGCGGCTGGCCGGCCGCGGCAGCGGCTCGCCCCGGCTGGACCGCTCGACGGGCCGCCGGGTCCGGCCGCGGTGGCCGCCCGTCGGCCGCGGACCGGGCGATGCCCGCCCGGCCGATGCCCGCACGGAGCCGCGGGCCGGACCCTGCCCGCTCGGCAGGCGCCGCTGGCTCATGGCCGCCCGCCCGTTGCTGGCCCCCGGCGCATAACGCTTCCTCCCGCACGACGCCGCACTCGACGGCGCGGCGGTCCTCAGGCGCTACGGTACCGAGGAAACGCCGACGCACCCGCGTAACGCGCCGCGTCATCGAGCTCTTCTTCGATGCGCAGCAGCTGGTTGAACTTGGCCGTCCGGTCGGAACGCGCCGGCGCGCCGGTCTTGATCTGACCGCAGCCGGTCGCCACGGCCAGATCGGCGATCGTGGTGTCCTCGGTCTCCCCCGACCGGTGGCTCATCATGCACTTCAGGCCGGCCCGGTGGGCCAGATCGACCGCGTCGAACGTCTCGGTGAGCGAGCCGATCTGGTTCACCTTCACCAGGACGGCGTTCGCCGCCGCCGACGCGATGCCCCGGGCGATGCGCTCCGGACTGGTGACGAACAGATCGTCGCCCACGACCTGGATGCGGTCCCCCAGCGAGGCGGTCAGCAGCTTCCACCCGTTCCAGTCCTCTTCGGACAGTGGGTCCTCGATCGAGACGATCGGATACGAGTCGACGAGCTTGCGGTAGTACGCCACCATGTCGTCGGTCGACCGCGGGCTGCCCTCGAAGACGTAGTTGCCGTCCTTGAACAGTTCGGTGGCGGCCACGTCGAGGGCGAACACCACGTCGGTGCCCAACGTGTAGCCGGCCGCCTGCACCGCCTCGGCGATGAGGTCGAGGGCGGCGGTGTTGGCCGGCAGGTCGGGCGCGAAGCCACCCTCGTCGCCGAGACCGGTCGAGAGACCCTTCTTCCGGAGCACGCCCTTGAGCGCGTGGTACACCTCGGCGCCGACCCGGATGGCCTCCCGGAACGTGGGGGCCCCGATCGGGGCGATCATGAACTCCTGAATGTCCACGTTGGAATCGGCGTGGGCCCCCCCGTTGAGGATGTTCAGCATCGGGACGGGCAGGAGGTGGGCGTTGGGGCCTCCGAGGTACCGGAACAGGCTCAGCTCGGCCGACTGGGCGGCCGCCTTCGCCACCGCCAGCGAGACGCCGAGGATCGCGTTGGCGCCGAGGCTGGACTTGTCGGGCGTGCCGTCGAGGTCGAGCATCTTCTGATCGATGGCCCTCTGGTCGCTCGCCTCGTAGCCGATCAGCTCGTCGAGGATCCGCTCCTCGATGTTGCTGATCGCGGTCTGCACACCCTTGCCGCCGTACCGCTTGGGGTCGGCGTCGCGCAGCTCGAGCGCTTCGAACGCGCCGGTGGACGCGCCCGACGGCACCGCCGCGCGGGCCACCGTGCCGTCGTCGAGTCCGATCTCGACCTCGACCGTCGGGTTGCCACGCGAGTCCAGGATCTCGCGGGCGACGATTGCCTCGATGGTGGCCACTGTCAATCGCTCCTCGGCTGTCGGCTGGCTGAGCAGGTTGGGCTTGTCTGGGCATATGGGCGGCGGCCACGCCGTTCGGCCGCAGCGCCGTTGAGGCCAGCTCCGGCGGTATCTCAGCGTATCCGAATCTCACCGCCGGCCGCGTCGGACCCCACCACGACGCCATGATCGCGACAACTTTGTCAAAGTTGTCGTCACGGAGCGGCTTGTGGCGACAATATCGTCGATATTGTCGCGGCACGCCGGGCGATCTTGGGAGGTCGCGCGAGGGACTAGGCGAGCCCGAGTACGGTACGCAGGTGGCGCGGGGACGGGGAACCCTGGCCCAGCATCGCGTCGTGCCAGTCCCGGGCCGACACCCCGTCAGGACGGCGGGCGGCGATGGCGGCGACCTCGGTGTAGCCGACGAAGTACGTGGACAGCTGCGTCGACGTGAGCACCGCGCGCCGCCACTTGCCGGCCGCCTCGCCCTCCTCCTGGAAGCCGCGTTGGGTCATGAGCGCCATCGCCTCGCCCTCGGTCATGTCCTCGCAGTGCACGAGCTGGTCCAGGATCGCGTTGATGACCATACGGAGCTGCAGCTTGAGCTGGTGCAGCCGGAAGGGCAGGCCACCGTAGCCACGCTCGGCGACCGCCTGCTCGGAGTACACCGCCCAGCCCTCGATGAACGGGCCGGACCTGGCCACCGCCCGGGTCCGGGTCGAGCCGCGATAGCGACGGGCGTGCGCCAGCTGCAGGTAGTGGCCGGGCATCGCCTCGTGCACGGTCAGGTTGTGCACCATGTGGGTGTTGTACTCGCGATAGAAGGACTCCACCCGCTCGGGCGACCAGGCGGTGGGCGTGGGCGCGATGCAGTAGAACGTGGGCACACCGTCCGCCTCCAGCGGGCCGGGTGACTCGCAGTACGCCACGGCGACCCCGCGGGCGAACTCGGGCATCTCCAGTACCTCCACCGGATCGTCCACGAGGGAGACGACGTCCGCGTCGCGCACGAAGGCGGTGGTCTCGTCCAGGGTCCGCGTGGCGAGCGCCACGATGGTGGTGTCATCGGGACGATCGGCGGCCAGGCGAAGCAGCGCCGCCCGTACCGTGTCGTCATCGGCCCGGCCGCCGACCATGGCGGCCGCCGTCGCCCGGATCTCATCCGACAGCAGGTCGAGGCGCTCCTTGGCCAGGCGCAGGACCTCGGCCGCCGTCAATTCGGTATCGAGCGTGTGCCACAGCTTGGCCTCCCACAGGCGTCGACCGAGCCGCGGGTCGCGTCCCTGGTCGGCCCCCGTCATTCCCAGATCCCGCAGCCAGTCGGCGAACGCCACCAGCGCGTCACCGGCCGCGACGGCCAGGGGCTCCACGGTGGACGCCAGACCTGGCGCCTGCCGGAGCAGGTCGGGAACCCGGTCGCGCACGAGCGCCGCGGTGCCCCGGAACTGGTCGGCCCCGGTCTCCAAGTGCATGCGGGGGCACTCCCGCAGGATCGCCCGGGCCGTCGCCATCGCATCCGGCACCGCGGCCAGCCGCCCGGCCAGGGACTCCAAGCGCTGCGCCGGTGCCGCGAACGGTCGGGCGACCAGGGCGTTCAGCAGCGTCCCCGGATTGTGCACCAGCGGATTCCATTCGTTCTCCCGGACCTCGGTCAGCTGGAACAGCGACCGCTCCACAAGGGACAGCAGCTGGTCGTGATCGACGCGCTCGGCCGGGTCGAGCCCGTCCGTGTCCACGCCGGCCAGCGCCTGGGCCGCGTCGCGCAGCATCGCCACGCGGGCGCTGGTCCCGTCGGCCGACAGGTCGGGCAGCTGGTCGTCATACCGGTGGTCGCCGGCCGAGCTGGCCAGGGCGGGATCGGCGGCCAGCAGGCCGTCGATGATCCGTTCCGCCAGCGGCACGAACCGTGGAGGAGTCCGTGTGTGGGACATGCCCGCTAAGGTAGCCGCCTCCCGTCGAGGCCGACGACCACCACGCAGTCAGCGCGCCTCGGCGGAACGGACCGTGTCGGCCAGGACCAGGACGGCCCGGCGCAGCGCACCCTCCGCGTCGAGCCCTCGCTCCTGGGCCGCCACGACGAGGGCCAGCAGGTCGGCCCCGAGCGCCGCGTCCGGGTCGGCGCCGGGCTCGGAAGGCGGTGGCGGCTCGACCGGGATGCCGGCCCGGCGGGCGCGGTCGAGAACCTTGGCCGCGAGGGCCAGAGCGGGCTGGGCCAGGGCGATGCCGTCCATGGCCGACCCGCGGGCCTTCTCCTCGCGTTTGATCCGCTCCCAGTTGTCGGTGATCTCGTCAACGCTGTCGACCGCGGCATCGCCGAAGACGTGCGGGTTGCGCCGGACCAGCTTGTCCACCAGAGCTCCGGCGACGTCGTCGATCGACCACGGGTCCTGCGCCTCCTCGGCCAGCCGGGCGTGCAGGACCACCTGGAGCAGGACGTCGCCCATCTCCTCGCGTAGCGCGGCCAGATCGTGGGCCGAGATCGCGTCGTACGCCTCGTACGCCTCCTCGAGCAGGTAGCGCGCCAGCGCCCGGTGGGCCTCACCGTCCATAGCGGAGCCGTCCGTAGCGGAGCCGTCCACAGCGGAGCCGTCCACAGCGGAGCGGGAGCCGTCCACAGCGGAGCGCAGCCACGGGTCGCCGCCGGGCGACACGAGCCGGTCCATCACGCTCACGACGTCGAGCAGGCGCGCACCCGGCGGATCCCACGAGCCGTACATGAGTTCCAGCTCGGCCCGCCCGGGTTCCGCGGCCAACCGGAGCCCGACCTCGCGGGCCAGCGCCTCGTCCCCGCCCGGGCTCGCCAGCCATACGACGGTGCCGTGCGCGTCCAGCGCGTCCAGGAGTGTCTGGGCGACGGGGGCGACGACGGTGACCGAGGCGCCGGCCGCGCGCAGCGCCGCGGTCTGGTCGCCTTCCTGTGCCGCCAGCACCGGATGGTCCCGCACGAGATCCCACGCCGGTGCGCTCAGCAGCCCGGGCGGCAGCCGGGGCGAGGTCACCAGCAGGACGATCCGTTCCACGGGCCGGCGTCGCTAGGAGACGTCGCGTACCGCGTCGGACCCCGGATCGCCCACGACCGCGACCACCAGCTGCTCACCCGAGCCGAGGTCACTGACGAAGAACTCCAACGGCCGGTACCGCGGATTGATCCTGACGTCCGCGGTCTGCACCATCTCGGTGATCATGCGCTTGGTCGCCACGGTCTGCCGGACGTCCTGATTGGTCGCCAGCTGTTCCCTGATCTCGGCGAGCGGCACGTTGACCAGGCCCTTGGCCAGCGCCCGGTCGTAGATGTCCTGCAGTTCGGCGTCGGTCGGTTGAACCTGCGCCGGGTTGGGGATCCCGAACAGGCACGAGTACGCCGTGAGGCGCACCTTGTAGTACTCGGTGTCCGGCAGCGGCGCGATCGACTTTCGCTGCTCGTCGGAGAACTGGAAGCCGGCGAATTCCTCTTTCGCCTGCCGGGCCGCGCACAGTCGACCGAGTACGACGGTCAGTACCGTGTCCGTGCGGGCCGGTGCGCTCAGCCCCGCCTTGACATCGGCCGTGACGTTCGGATCGTCCTTCACCTTGGCGATCTCGGTATTCACGCCCGCGATGAGCTCGTCGATCTCCTTCTCGGTGATCTGCTCCGAGCCCACATACGCGGCGACACCTGGATCGTCGGCGCAGGCCGTCAGGGCCAGGCCACAACCGAGGGCGAGCGCCACGACGGCCCGGCGACCAGCAATGAGGCCACCCTGCATGGTCGCCACTCTCTCACCCCGACGCGGCGTGGCCCTCGCCGGGGTGGCCGCCCGAATGATCCGCCGACGGGCGCCGAGAGCATCGAGGTTTGCCGGTCCCGGGCACGGGAAGCAACCAGGAGTACCCGACCAGTCGCACAGGACCGGAGGCGGACATGACGCGGGAACAGGATGTGGTGGACCTGCTGCTGGAGCAGCACGAACAGATCAAGGGCCTCTTCAGCCGGCTCGAGCGGGCCAGTGGCGCCCAGAAACGCGAGCTGTTCGAGGACCTCGTCCGCCTTCTGGCGGTCCACGAGGCCGCCGAGGAGGAGGTCGTCCATCCCACGGCGCGGCGCAACATCGCCTCCGGCGAGGCGATCGTCGACAAGCGATTGCAGGAGGAGGACGAAGCCAAGCACGAGCTGGCCGAGCTGTACGACATGGGTGTCGACCACCCCGACTTCGACACGCGGCTCGCGAAGTTCGCCGTCGCGGTCGTGCACCACGCCACGCGGGAGGAGACCGAGGAGTTCGCCAAGCTGCGGGACACGCTGAGCGAGGACCAGCTCCGTACCCTGGCCGGCGCCGTGCGGATGGCCGAGGCGACGGCGCCGACGCGGCCGCATCCGATGGCCGGCGAGTCGGCCACGGCGAACCTGGTGGCGGGCCCGCCCATGGCACTCTTCGACCGGGTACGGGATGCGGTGCGCGACTGGAACCAGAAGAAGAGCTGATCGGCCGCGCCGTTCAGGCCAGCGAGCGATCGGGCGGTCCGGGCGCCACCTCCAGGCGCTCCAGCAGCTCGGTCCGGTGCAGCCGCGCCACCGGGGCCACCAGGTCGGGGTGGCGCAGCAGCACGGCTGCGGTCGCGTCCGCCTCATCGGGCGCGGTCAGCCGGCGAAAGTCACGCTGGACCCCGGCCGCGTGCTCGCACCCGGCGACGGCGGCGACCGCGGCGGCGGCGAGACCGGGGTCGGCCAGTAGCGAGGCGGCCCAACTGGCCAGGACCTCGTCCACCCAGGTACGCCAGGCCTGGTCGTCGTCCACGCCGGGGAGGTGGCCGTCGACGAACCAGTCCAACCGACCCGACCCGCCCGGCCCGACGAGGGCCAGCAGTCCCGCGTCCATCGCGGTGGGATAACGAAGCCACGCGGCCACGGTCACCGCCTGGCGGGCCTGGGCATAGGCCTGCAGCACCCGTACCGCGTTGCTCGCGGGATAGGCGCGAGTCAACCACTGCGCGGTGGCGGCGATCACTGGACCGAGCGGCACACCTCCAGCGTCGGGCCGGCCCGACGACGGGCACCATCCGCCGTTTGGGCCGCGCTACGCTTGGAGCGCGCCAGTACACCCCCTGTCGAGTCCGGCAGGGGGCATCGGCGCGTGCGCGCGAGGGAGACGGCATGAGGCTCTCGGGACTTCTCACGGCGGCGTTGGACGACACCGGCCTGACACGGGTACGGACGCTGGCGCTCGACCCGGTCGAGGAGGCCGACCAGGTCGACGTGACCGCGCCGCCGTCGCTTCGCCCATTCGTCGCCGCGGTGCTGGCCGCCGACCCCGACCGGGGCGGTGCGGGCCGCCCCGTCCTCGCGGTAACGGCGACGACGAGGGAGTGCGACGATCTCGCCGCCTCGCTCGCCGACCTCGTCCCGGCCGACCGGGTCGCGGTGTACCCGGCCTGGGAAACCCTGCCGCACGAACGACTTTCGCCGCGCAGCGACACCGTGGGGCGCCGCCTGGCCGTGCTACGCCGGCTGGCCCATCCCGACGAGGAGACCGGTCCGGTCCGGGTCGTGGTCGCTCCGGTCCGCTCGCTGCTCCAGCCGCAGTTGAAGGGCCTCGGTGACCTGGAGCCGATCGAGCTGCACAAGGGCGAGGAGGCCGACCTGGAGGAGGTCGTCCGCCGGCTCGTCGACATCGCCTACGCGCGCACCGACCTCGTGACCAAGCGCGGCGAGTTCGCCGTCCGCGGGGGCATCCTGGACGTGTTCCCGCCCACCGAGGAGCACCCGCTGCGGATCGAGTTCTGGGGCGACGAGATCGAGGAGATCCGCTCGTTCGCGGTGGCCGACCAACGCACGCTGGTCGAGGTCGAGCGACTGTGGGCACCGCCCTGCCGCGAGCTGCTACTCACCGACGACGTGCGGGAGCGGGCCCGGACGCTGGCTGGGCGCCATCCCGAGCTGGCCGAGATGCTCGACAGGCTGGCCGACGGCGTTCCGGTCGAGGGCATGGAGTCGCTGGCCCCGGCCCTGCTCGACGGGTCGGATTCGCTCGAGCTGCTGATCGAGTGCATGCCGGCCGACACCGTGGTCCTGCTGTGCGATCCCGAGCGCATCCGCACCCGGGCCCACGACCTTGTCCGGACCAGCGACGAGTTCCTGCAGGCGAGCTGGGCGGCCGCCGCGGTCGGCGGCACGGCGCCGATCGACCTGGGCGCGGCCGCGTTCCGGTCGCTGGCCGACGTGCGCGCGACCGCGGCCCGGCGGGGCCAGCGGTGGTGGTCGGTCGGCCCGTTCGGCGCCTCCGAGCCGACGACTCCCACCGAGCCGGACGAGCCCTGGGCCGAGCCGGTGCCGGAGATCACCGTCGCGCCCGACACCGGTACGGCGTTCACGCTGGCGGCCGCGGCGGTGCCGCTGTACCACGGCGAGACCGGACGCGTGGTCGACGACCTCAAGCGGTGGGCCGGCGACGGCGCCCGGGTGGCCCTGGTGTTCGAGGGGCCCGGTCCGGCCAAGCGGGCCACCGAGGTGCTGCGCGACGCCGGGCTGGGAGCCCGCCTGGTGGGTGAGGTGGCGGCGCCGCCGCAGGCCGGCGAGATCCTGGTGACCACGGGTTGGCTCAACCACGGGTTCCTCGCCGACACTCCCGCCCCCCAGCCCTTCGGGCCCACCCCCCATGAGGCGGGGCGGTTGGTCGTGGTCACCGGCGCCGACATCAGCGGGGGGCGCGGAGCGGCGTCCACAAGAGACATGGGCAAGATGCCGAGCCGCCGGCGCAACACGATCGACCCGCTGGAGCTGCGGGCCGGCGATTTTGTCGTGCATGAGCAGCACGGCATCGGCCGGTACGTGGAGATGGTGCAGCGCACCGTCAACGGGGCCGACCGGGAGTACCTGGTGATCGAGTATGCCGCGAGCAAGCGCGGCCAGCCGGGTGACCGGCTCTTCGTCCCGACCGACTCACTCGACCAGCTCTCCCGCTACGTCGGTGGCGAGAACCCGACCGTACACAAGCTCGGCGGCAGCGACTGGCAGAAGGCCAAGGCGCGCGCCCGCAAGGCCGTGCGTGAGATCGCCGCCCAGCTCATCCAGCTGTACGCGGCCCGGCAGCACGCCAAGGGCCACACGTTCGGGCCGGACAGCCCCTGGCAACGCGAACTGGAGGACGCGTTCCCCTACACCGAGACCCCGGACCAGCTGGCCGCCATCGAGGACGTCAAGTCCGATATGGAGAAAGCCGTACCGATGGACCGGCTGATCTGCGGCGATGTCGGCTACGGCAAGACCGAGATCGCGGTCCGGGCCGCGTTCAAGGCCGTTCAGGACGGCAAGCAGGTGGCCGTCCTCGTACCGACGACGCTGCTGGCTCAGCAGCATTTCAACACGTTCAGCGAACGGATGGACCAGTTCCCGATCCAGATCCGCCAGCTGTCACGGTTCCAGACCGCCCGCGAGGCCGCCGACACGCAGGAGCGCATCGGTGACGGTACGGCCGATGTGGTCATCGGCACGCACCGGCTGTTGCAGTCCGCCACCCGGTTCAAGAACCTCGGGCTGGTCGTGGTCGACGAGGAACAGCGCTTCGGCGTCGAGCACAAGGAGTACCTCAAGGCGCTGCGGGCCCAGGTGGACGTGCTGACGATGTCGGCCACACCGATCCCGCGCACGCTGGAGATGGCCATCACCGGCATCCGCGAGATGTCGGTCATCGCCACGCCGCCGGAGGAGCGCCACCCGGTGCTGACGTACGTAGGCCCGCAGGACGACCGTCAGGTCGCCGCGGCCGTTCACCGCGAACTCCTCCGCGACGGCCAGGTCTTCTACCTGCACAACCGGGTCGACACGATCGAACGCGCGGCCCGGCGGTTGCGCGAGATCGTCCCTGAGGCGCGGGTCGGCGTGGCCCACGGACAGATGGGCGAGGACGCCCTGGAGAAGGTGATGGTCGCCTTCTGGGAGAAGGAGTACGACATCCTCGTCTGTACCACCATTGTGGAGTCCGGCATCGACATACCCAACGCGAACACGTTGATCGTCGAGCGGGCCGACCTGCTGGGCCTGGCCCAACTGCACCAGATCCGCGGGCGGGTCGGCCGCGGCCGCGAGCGGGCGTACGCGTACTTCCTCTACCCGCGCGACCGGCCCCTCACCGAGCACGCCCACGAGCGGCTGGCCACGATCGCCCAGCACACGGAACTGGGCGCCGGCATGTACGTGGCCATGAAGGACCTGGAGATCCGCGGCGCCGGCAACCTGCTCGGCGGCGAGCAGTCGGGCCACATCGAGGGCGTCGGCTTCGACCTGTACGTACGGATGGTCGGCGAGGCGGTGCGCCAGTTCAAGGGCGAGGAGCAGGAGGAGCCGGCCGACGTCAAGGTGGACCTCCCGGTCGACGCCCACCTGCCGCACGAGTACATCGGCGTGGAGCGCCTGCGCCTGGAGATGTACCGCAAGGTGGCCGAGGCGCGGACGGAGGAACGGCTGTCCGAAGTGGAGGTCGAGATGCGCGACCGGTACGGGGCGCCCCCCGAGCCGGTGCGCAATCTGCTCGCGGTCGCGCGGTTCCGGCTGCTGGCCCGGTCGCTCGGCCTCACCGACGTATCGCTGCAGGGACGGCACATCCGGTTCTCGCCGCTGCCGCTGCTGGACTCGAAGCAGCTCCGCCTCAAGCGCTACCACCCCGACGCGGTGTACAAGATGGCGACCGAGCAGGTCTCCGTGCCGCGTCCGATGACCAGACGCGTCGGCGGCGAGCCGATCCGCGACACCGACCTGCTGACCTGGTGCGCCGACCTGCTGGCCAACCTCCTCCAATCCTGACGCCGCCCCCTCCCCCTTCCGTCGACCGCGGTCAGTACCGGACGTGGATCTCGCGGGCCGGCCCGTCGAGGCGGATCTCGCCACCGTTGGGGATGATCAGCTGGGGATCGGTGTGGCCGAGGTCCACGTCGTACACGACGAGGGCTCCCGGGTTGTACTCGGCCATCGCCCGCGCCACGCTCTGGCGCTGCTGCCGGACGTAGGCCCGCTTCTCCCCGGGTGAGTTCGGCTGGTCGTGCTCCCAGGCCTTGGCCCGGGCCATGACGAGAGCCGCGAAGCGCCCGAGCAGGCCGCGCTCGCCCATGTTGCGCACCGTGCGATAGACCTCGGGCGCCGACGGCATCTCCTCCGAGGTCTCCAGATAGAGAACGCAGCCGTCGAACGCCTCGTTCGGCGCGACGAGCCCGGCCTGGAGCAGCCACGAGATGACCTCCAGGTTGCCACCCCACGTGCGGCCCTCGACCACCCGGTCCGCGTTGGCCCAGTCCCAGCCCTCGTGCGGCCACATCGGCGGCTCGGTCGTGGCCAGGGCCGGGTTGTCCCAGTGCACCGACTCGTCGCCCCACTCCCGCGGCTCGCGCAGCCGGAACCATCCCGACTCGAACAGGGCCGCCCGCAGGGACTCGATGTGGGCCGGGTGGGTGCGTCCGCCCCGTCCGAAGTGGACCATCACCGAGCCGCCGTGGTAGGAGACGATGCCCAGCTTCCACAGATGGTTGAGCAGGTTCGTGTTGTCGCTGTAGCCGAAGAACGGCTTGGGGTTGGCCCGCAGCACGTCGGGGTCCAGATGGCGCAGCACGGTGATCTGATCGTCGCCACCGATCGTGGCCATGACCGCGGTCACGGCCGGGTCGGCGAAGGCGGCGTGCAGGTCCCGGGCCCGGTCGCTCGGCCCCGAGGCGAGGACGCGCGTTGTCGGGTACTCGATCGGTTCGATCCCGATCTCCTCGCGCAGCCGTCCCAACGCCATCTCGTACATCGACGGGAACATTTCCGGCAACCCACCAGACAGGGAGACCACGGCCACCCGATCCCCGGGCTTCGGCTTCGGCGGATACCTCACCCTCGCGAGGTTATCGCCGCGATCATGGAGCTGGGAACCGAATTCCGCGCCGATCATGGACCTGGGTGCGTGATCGATGCTGAGGGGCGGCGGCAACTCCATGATCGACGTGACGGTCATGGCCTAGCATGGCGGTGTCGGACAGCGCCGTCCCGCGTACCCACGGAAAGGACGATCGCGTGACGACCGACAGCGACCTCGCCCTCGACGGCGATCTTCGGGCGGACATTCGCCGCCTCGGCGTGCTTCTCGGCGAGACGCTGGCCCGCCAGGAGGGCCAGGCCCTGCTCGACCTCGTCGAGGAGGTGCGGGCGCTGGTCCGCAGCGACGGAGCGGCCGCCGCGCGCCGACTGGCCGAAGTGGACGTCGCCACGGCCACCCTGCTGGCCCGGGCGTTCTCCACGTACTTCCATCTGGCCAACATCACCGAGCAGGTCCACCGGGCCCGCGGGCTGCGACGCAAGCGGGTGGCCGAGGGCGGCTGGCTCGATCACGCCGCCCAGCTCATCGGTGAACGCGGCGTCCCGGCCGCCGAGGTGGCGGCCGCGGTGGGCCGCCTCGCGGTCCGGCCGGTGTTCACCGCGCATCCGACCGAGGCGGCGCGCCGGTCGATCCTGGCCAAGTTGCGGGCGGTGGCCGACGTTCTGGACGCCCAGGCCGCGCGGGTGGCGCTCGAGGGGGAGGACGCGGCCGCGTCCGGTCGGGCCCAGCGCCGGCTGGCCGAGCTGATCGACCTGCTCTGGCAGACCGACGAGCTCCGGCTGACCCGCCCCGACCCGCGGGACGAGGCCCGCAACGCCGTGTACTACCTCAGCGAGATCGCCACCGACGCGGCCCCCAAGGTGCTCACCGACCTCGCGGTCACGCTGCGCGGGCTCGGTGCCGAACTGGCCCCGGACGCGCGCCCGCTCACGTTCGGCACCTGGATCGGCGGCGACCGGGACGGCAACCCGTACGTCACGCCGGCCGTGACCCGCGACGTGCTGCTGATCCAGTACGAGCACGGCATCCGGGCGGTGGAGGCGACGCTGCTGGAGCTGAACACCGAGCTGTCGGTGTCCCGGCGGTTGCGTCCGGTGTCGCTGGATCTCGCCGCCAGCCTGGCCGGCGACCTCGACACGCTCGGGCCGGCCGTGCCCGAGCGCTTCCGCCGGGTCAACGCCGAGGAGCCGTACCGGCTCAAGGCCCGGTGCATCATGGTGAAGCTCGCGCACACCCGGGCCCGTCTGGCCAGCGGCACGCCCCACCGCCCGGGCCACGACTACCGGGGCACCAACGAGCTGATCGCCGACCTCGAGCTGATGAGGTCGTCGCTGCTGCGCAATGGCGGCACCCTGTCGGCCACCGGCCGGCTGGCCGAGGTGGTCCGGGCCGTGTCCGCGTTCGGCCTGCATCTGGCCACCATGGACGTCCGCGAGCACGCCGATGCCCACCACGCGGTGCTGGCCGAGCTGTACGCCCGGGTGGGCGAGGTGACGGACTACGCGGCGCTGGACCGGCCCACGCGCACCGAGCTGTTCGCGCGTGAGCTGGACGGGCGGCGCCCACTGTCCGGTGTAGATACACGCCTGAGCGACCCGGCCCGGAAGACGTTCGACGTCTTCACCACGATCCGCGAGGTGCAGGACCGGTTCGGCGCCGACGCCGTCGAGTCGTACATCATCTCGATGACACGCGGCATCGACGACGTGCTGGCCGCGGTCGTGCTGGCCCGGGAGGCCGGCCTCGTCGACCCCCACGCCGGTGTCGCCCGGATCGGCTTCGTGCCGCTGCTGGAGTCCATCGCCGAGCTGGAGTCCGGTGGCGAGCTGTTGCACGACCTGCTCTCCGTCCCGACGTACCGGGGCCTCGTCCGGGCCCGCGGGGACGTCCAGGAGGTCATGCTCGGCTACTCGGACTCCAACAAGGAGGCCGGCATCACGACGTCACAGTGGGCGATCCACCGCGCTCAGCGATCACTGCGCGACGTGGCGGCCAAGCACGGCGTGCGGCTGCGCCTCTTCCACGGCCGGGGCGGGACGATCGGTCGCGGCGGCGGCCCCACTCACGAGGCCATCCTGGCCCAGCCCAACGGCACGCTGGACGGCGCCATCAAGGTCACCGAACAGGGCGAGGTCATCTCGGACAAGTACACACTGCCGGTCCTGGCCCGCGAGAACCTCGAGCTCACCGTGGCCGCCGTCCTGCAGTCGGCCCTGCTGACCGGCCCGCGCGTCTCGGCCGGCGACCTCGTCCGCTGGGACGCCGTCATGGATCACGTCGCCGGCGCGGCCCACGCCGCGTACAGATCTCTTGTGGACGATCCTGATCTGCCCGAGTACTACTGGGCGGCGACGCCGACCGAGCTGCTCTCATCGCTCAACATCGGCTCCCGGCCGGCCCGCCGCCCGGACGCGACCGACGGGTTGGCCGGCCTACGGGCCATTCCGTGGGTGTTCGGCTGGACGCAGACCCGCCAGATCGTGCCGGGCTGGTTCGGCGTCGGCACCGGACTGGCCGCCGCCCGCCAGGCCGGGCTGGGCGACCGGCTGGCCGAGATGTTCGACCGGTGGCACTTCTTCCACAACTTCGTCTCCAATGTGGAGATGACGCTGGCCAAGACGGACCTGACGATCGCCGAACGGTACGTGCAGGCCCTGGTGCCGCCGCGACTGTGGCCGGTCTTCACCAAGATCGGAGAGGAGTACGCCCGCACGGTCGGCGAGATCCGGGCGATCACCGGCGAGTCGGCCCTGCTCGAGTCCCAGCCGGGCCTGGCCCGCACGCTGGCCGTCCGCGACACCTACCTGGAGCCGCTGCACCACCTGCAGGTCGCACTGCTCGCCCAGCGGCGCGCGCGGGCCCGGGGCACCCAGGACGAGAAACTGGAACGGGCGCTGCTGGTCACCGTCAACGGCATCGCCGCCGGGCTGCGCAACACCGGCTGAGTACGGTGGGATTCAGCCGCCGCAGCCGCAGGAGCCGCCGCAGCACCCGCCCCCGCCGCGGGGCGCCGGGGCCGGAGCGGGCGCGCCGCCCGACCCCCGGCCGGTCAGCGCCACCGTCGAGAGCAGCTTCACGGTGTCCGAATGTCCCTGGGGGCACGTGGCCACCTGGCTGGCCGCGGACATGGGGCGGCTCACCTCGAAGGTGTCGCCACAGGCGCGGCAGCGGTACTCGTAGCGCGGCATCGGTGTCCTCCCGGTGGGTGTAACCACTCCGTAAGTGACCAGAGTAGTGACCGGCGCCGGCCGATTGCCAAGATTGGGACATGCTCGGACGCCTGGCTCGCCAACCGCTGACCTGGATCGTCGTCGCCGTGCTCGCCGTCGGCGCCGGCTTTGGACTCTACTGGTTCCAACCGTGGAAGCTGTTCACGAGTACGACCGTGAACGAAACGCTCCCCGCGATCGACCCGGCCGACCCTCCGGCGCCCGCCTCCAGTACCCCGCCCGCCGCGCCCCCGGCAGCGCCCCGCAACGTGGTGCTGGCCAGCGGCACGCTGATCACCCACGAGCACGACACCACCGGAACCGCGCGCCTGGTCCGGCTGGCCAACGGACGCGTCCAGCTCCTGCTGGCCGACCTGTCGACCTCGGACGGCCCGGACCTGCGGGTATGGCTCACCGATCAACCGGTCGTCGCCGGTCAGGCCGGATGGCGCGTCTTCGACGACGGCCGGTATGTCGAGCTCGGGCGGCTCAAGGGCAACAAGGGCAACCAGGTCTACGACGTACCGGCCGGTACGGACCTGGACGGCCTGGTCAGCGTCACGATCTGGTGCAAGCGCTTCTCCGTCTCGTTCGGCGCGGCCGAACTCGCCCCCGCGTAGTGCGCCGCTTCGTCCCCTCCCCTCCCCCTCCCCGTCCCCCTCCGGCGTCGATCATGAGGTTAACGTCATGATCAGCGCGAATCGTTGACGTTCACCTCATGATCAAGGGGATCTTGGACCGGCATGTCGAACGCCGACACCACGTGGCGAAGTTGTGGCGATCTTGGGCGGCTGCCAAACTATGAGGCTGGCCGCGTGACCTTGGATGAGGGGTGTCATGAACGGGTGGGTGCTGCCCGACGAGGTACTTCGGGACTCTCCCGCCTACGCTCCCCGGGCGCGAGAGCTCGCCGACCTGGAACTGCTGCTCTCCGGCGCCCTGTCCCCATCGACCGGCTTCCACACCCGCGCCGATCTCGAGGCGATCGGTCGTAGCGGCCGGCTCGCCGACGGCACCCGGTGGCCGGTGAGGATCACGCTGGAGGTGCCGAGCGCGCTGGTCGAGGGCATCGAGACCGCCAATCCGCTCAAGCGGGCGCTCACGCTCACCGATCTGGAGGGGGTACCGCTGGCCGCGGTCGACGCCGTCGACGTGTGGCCGGTGCGGGACGGCTGGAGCGGTGTGGGCGGCCCCGTCCGGCGCCTCGGCGGGAGTCGGCACGGGTCGTTCCGCCGGCTTCGGCTGGGACCGGCCGAGATCAAGCCGATGCTGCCGCCGGGCCGGGTGCTCGGCGTCATCGCCGACCGTCCGCTGCACCGACCGCAGCTGGCCCAGATCGCGTACGCGGCCCGCACCATCGCCGGGCACGTGCTCATCCTCGTACCGGTGGCCATGCTGGGACCGGACGGGCTGGCCCCCGAGGCCCTGATCCGCACCATCCTGGCGGCCCGCGACCGCATGCCGCCGGCCACGCTCGTCGCGGTCCCGCTCGCGCGGCGCGGCGACGACGTGACGGACGCGCTGCTGCGGGCCCGGGTGGCGGCCGCGTACGGCGCGACCCACCTTCTCGCCGCCGGCATGGAGACCTCCGGCGGCGGTCCGCGGGCGCTGCTGCCCCGCGAACTGGCCTACGACGGCCGCGACGGGCAGTGGCGGGCGGCCGACGACATTCCGCCGCGGCACCGCCGGGGCGCGCTCAGCCCGGCCGAGATCGACGACCTGCTCGACCGCGGCGTACCGCTGCCCGAGTGGCACACGCCGCCGGCGGTCGCCCGCGAGCTGGCCCGGGTCCGTCCGCCGCGCCGCGTGCGCGGGTTGGTCGTCTTCTTCACCGGCCTGTCCGGCTCCGGGAAGTCCACGGTCGCCCGCGGCGTGGCCGACGAGCTGGCCGAGACCGGCGAGCGCACGGTCACCCTGCTCGACGGCGACGTGGTGCGCCGGTTCCTCAGCGCCGGCCTGGGATTCTCCAAAAAGGACCGTGACGAGAACGTACGCCGCATCGGGTTCGTCGCCGCCGAGACGGCCCGGCACGGCGGCCTAGCCCTGTGCTGCCCGATCGCCCCGTACGCGGAGGCCCGGGCGTCGGCCCGCTCGCTCGCGCGGGCGGCCGGGGCCGGGTTCATGCTGGTCTACGTATCGACGCCGATCGAAGTGTGCGAGGCCCGGGACCGCAAGGGTTACTACGCCAAGGCCCGCGAGGGGAAGATCACCGGTATGACCGGGGTCGATGACCCGTACGAGATCCCGACCGACGCCGACCTCGTGATCGACACGTCCGATATGTCGATCGACGACGCGATCGATGTGGTACTGGACCACCTCGTGGTGGAGGGCTGGCTCGATCGGCCCTGACCGTCGATGGATGGCGTTATCGCAGCGTCGTGACCGTCGATGCCCGGCGTTATCGCACCGTTCGTGACCGACACGTGAGTTTGTGGTCGCAGCGGCGTGACCGTTCGATGCTCGGCGTTATCGCACCGTTCGTGACCGACACGTGAGTTTGTGGTCGCAGCGTCGTGACCGTTCGATGCTCGGCGTTATCGCACCGTTCGTCCGATTCTGTCCGATTCTAGGTCGTTGACCAGGGCAGAGACAACGGTGGGAGGGGTCTGTGGCACGCGCGCTCTCCTTCCCGCCGATGCGCATCCCGGTCCCCCGGCGGTTCGGCTGGCCCGCGGTCGGCGTGGTGATCGCCACGCGCAACCGGCCCAACCTGCTGCGCCGGGCGCTGGGCTCGGTGCTGGCCCAGGACTACCGCGGACCGCTGCGGATCGTCGTGGTCTACGACGGCGCGCCGCCGGACACCCGCCTGGCCCGCACCGGGTGGCGACCGGTCGACGTGCTGCGCAACGCGCGGGCCGCGGGACTCGCCGGGGCCCGCAATACGGGCATCCTGGCGCTGGGCGACTGCGGCCTGATCGCCCTCTGCAACGACGACGACACCTGGCTCGCGACGAAGCTGACCCGGCAGGTCCTGGCCCTGGGTTGCCGCCCGCGGGCCCTGTTCGCCACGTGTGCGGCCGAGGTCGAGTACGACGGCCGGTACACGCCACACCTGGCCCGCGTGCCCGAACTGGATGTCGACCTGCTCAGCCGCGACCGGACGCGCGTTCCCCGCCCGTCGGGCTTCGTGGCTCGCCGGCACGCGCTGGTCACCGACTACGCCGACGGTGGGGTCGGGCTGCTCGCGGAGGACGCGCCGGCCGACGGTGAGGACTGGGACCTGCTCCTGCGGGCGGCGCGGCGGGCCCCGATCGTGCACCTGGACGTTCCCCTGGTACGGGTGTTGTGGCGGCCGGGCGACGCCGACCTGGACGAGTGCTCGGACCGGGCCCGGGCGCTGCGCTGGATGATCGACCGCCATCCGGAGATCCGCGACCGCCCGCCCGCGGCGGCCCGGCTCCACGCGGAGATCGCCTGCTGGGAGGCGGCCGCCGGCCGGCGGGCCGACGCGTGGACCGCCACGCGCCGCGCGCTGCGCCTGCGGTGGTACGCGCCGAGCGCCGCCCGGGCCGTGGTCGCCGCCGCCGGCATGCTGCGCGGGGCGCGCCTCATCGCGGTCCTCCAGCGCCGCCGCCTCCCCTGACGCCCGCACCCCCGCGTGTAAGCAGGGGCACCCTCCTATACAGAAAGCGGCTGTAGGGTGCCCCTGCTTACACGTGGGCGAAGGGGACCGGCGGGGGGACCGTCGAGAGCAGGCGGCGCGTCGTCTCCAGGCCCCACTCGTCGAGCGCGGCGATGCGGTCGGACGACGCGCGCAGGCCGCCGTACCGCTGCACCGTCGACGCCCACCGCTCCCGCCGCTCCATCTCCGGGCGGGCGACGATGCAGTCGGAGTCGTTGACCCACCATCGGCCGTGTTGCCAGGCCCGGCCGATGGTGGACAGCTCGGCCCCGAGTTGCGACGGCTGGCCCGGGTCGGCGTCGGGCGACGCGTACCGCAGCGCGATGTCGGCCGAGACCCGCATCGCGTCGACCAGGCCGACACTGGGCAGGATCGGGGCACCGCAGCCGAGCAGGTACGCGTCCGGGCCGATCGCGTCGCGGATGAGTTCCAGACCCGACCGATACGCCGGCAGGTCGCGCGAGAGCGCCCCGGCGTACAGGAAGTCAATCTTGAAGTAGTCGAAGCCCCGGCCGCGCAGCCGCTCGAAGACCTCCCGCAGGTACCCGCCCGGGCCCGGACGCGACGGATCCATGCCGCGCAGTTCGGCGTCCCAGTTGGCCCCGGCCCAGTAGGGGAACCAGTCGGGATGGTCGCGCACCACGCCGGCCCGGGATGTGGCCAGGAACGGCGCGAGCCAGATGCCGGCCCGGCGACCGTGATCGTGGATGCGGCGTACCAGGTCGTCCAGGGACGAGAAGCGGCCGGACAGCTCCAGCCAGTCCCCGACGTCCGCCTGCCATCCGTCGTCGACCTGCACCACGTCGACCGGCAGGTCGACCTCGTCGATGGCGTCGAGGTTCTCCCCGACGTCGCCCTCCGACACGTCGGTGAAGTACTGGTACCACGAGCACCATGCCGTGGGGGCCGACCGCGGCGCCCCGGCGCCGGCGGCCACGGCGAAGCCGGTCGCCCACGCCGCGAGAGCGTCGGCCATGGACGGCGCCGACACGGTACGGACGGGGCCGTCCGCGGTCACCACCAACATGGAGTCGACCAGCCGGGCCCGGATCGACGGCACGCCGGTCGGCTCCCCGGCCGCCCAGACCCGGGCGGGCCGACCGTCGCCGGGGTCGAGCCCGAGCACGCCCTCACCCTGGAAACCGGCGGCCGGGGCCGCCACCTCGGGCCGGTATCCCATCACGTGCCGCACGGCGTCGCCCGGACGATGGGACGCCCTCCCGACCGGATACGTGGTGCTGGGGCTCCACGACTGCCAGCCGTGTTCGTAGACGCGGGCGACGGCGGCGTCGACGGGAACCTCGTCGATGATCTGGAAGTCCATCCGGCCGCCCCCTCCGCGTGTGGTGGACTATGCAACGTGAAGCGGACCCTCACGCGCATGGCCGACGGGCGCGAGCTTATCTACTTCGACGAGCGTGACGACGTCGTGCGCGACGCGGTCGACCGCCGCGAGCTGCCCGAGCGGTCGGCCGGCTCCCACCTGCGCTACGACCCGCTCACCGAGGAATGGGTGGCCGTGGCCACCCACCGCCAGACCCGCACCTTCCTGCCACCGGCGGACGAGTGTCCGCTGTGTCCCTCCACAGCGGACAGACAGACCGAGATACCGGCCGACGACTACGACGTCGTGGTATTCGAGAACCGCTTCCCGTCCTTCGGCACGACCATCGAGCCGTACGAGGCGACGCTGCCGCCGCTGAACCCGGCCCGGCCCGCGGTCGGGCGCTGCGAGGTGGTCTGCTTCACCCCCGACCACGACGCCACGTTCGCCACCCTCGGCCCGGCCCGGGTCCGCACCGTGCTGGAGGTGCTGGCCGACCGCACCGCCGCCCTGGCCACCATCCCCGGCGTCGAGCAGGTCTTCTGCTTCGAGAACCGCGGCATCGAGATCGGCGTGACCCTGCACCACCCCCACGGCCAGATCTACGCGTACCCGTTCATCCCCCCGCGGACCCGGACCATGCTCGCCGCGGCCCGCCGCCACGCCGAGGCCACCGGAGGGCGCGGCCTCTTCGCCGATGTGCTGGCCGCCGAGCGCGACGCCAAGGAGCGGGTCGTCGCGTCCAACGAACACTGGACCGCGTTCGTGCCGGCCGCGGCCCGGTGGCCTTACGAGGTGCTCATCGCCCCGCACCGCCGGGTCGCCGACCTGCCGGCCCTGACCGAGCCGGAGCTGGACGCGTTCGGCCCGCTCTACCTGGACGTGCTGGGCCGGTTCGACGCGCTCTTCGACGCCCCGATGCCGTACGTCGCGGCCTGGCACCAGGCGCCGGTCCGGGTCGACCGCGACGTGGCCCACCTGCACCTACAACTGTTCAGCATCCGCCGCGACCGGGGCAAGCTGAAGTACCTGGCCGGATCGGAGTCCGGCATGGGAGCCTTCATCAACGACGTCATGCCCGAGGACGCGGCCCGCCGGCTCCGGGAGGCACTGTGAACGAACATCCTGGAATTGAAAGCCCGGCGGCGGTTGATCGGGTACGGGGGGCGTTCGCCGACCGGTTCGGCCGGGCGCCGGCGACGGTGTGGTCCGCGCCGGGCCGGGTCAACCTCATCGGGGAGCACACCGACTACAACGACGGCTTCGTGCTGCCGTTCGCCCTGCCGCACCGGACCGCCGTGGCCATGGCCCGGTCCAACGATCCGCAGTGGACGGTGTGGTCCGACGCGACCGACGAGTCCGTCGAATTTGGACCGTCCGATCTGGAGCCGGGCCGGGTCACCGGGTGGGCCGCCTATGTCGCCGGGGTGCTGTGGGCCCTGGGGCAGGCCGGGGTGTCACCGCCGGCCGCTCGCGTCGCGGTCACCTCCGACGTCCCGGTCGGTGGCGGGCTGTCATCCTCGGCGGCGCTCGAGTGCGCCGTGCTGGCGGCGGCGCTCGACCTGGCCGGCGCCAGCGGCGCACTGCCGGCATCGCGCTGGCCGGCCCTGGCGCAGCGGGCCGAGAACGCGTACGTGGGTGTCCCCTGCGGGATCATGGACCAGTCGGCCGCCACGCTGTGCCGCGAGGGCCACGCGCTGTTCCTCGACTGCCGGAGCCTGGACACCGATCACGTTCCGTTCGCTCTCGCCGGCGCCGGCCTGGCCGTGCTCGTCATCGATACCCGGGCGCCCCACCGCCTGGTCGGTGGCGAGTACGCGCAGCGGCGCGAGACCTGCGAGGCGGCCGCCCGGACGCTCGGGATCGCGGCGCTGCGCGACGTCGACGACCTGGACGCCGCCCTGGCCGCGCTGCCCGACGACGTGACCCGCCGCCGGGTCCGCCACGTCGTGACGGAGAACGATCGGGTACTCCGGACGGTGGAACGGCTGCGGGCCGGACAACCGGAGGCCATCGGCGCGCTGCTGGACGCGTCGCACGCCTCGCTGCGCGACGACTACGAGGTGACGGTGCCCGAACTGGACGTGGCCGCCGCGACCGCCGGCGCCGCCGGCGCGCTCGGTGCACGCATGACCGGCGGGGGTTTCGGCGGCTGCGTGATCGCGCTCGTCCGGGCGCCGGAGGCCGATGACGTGGCCAACGCGGTGACCCGGGCCTTCGCCGACCGGGCCTTCACCGCGCCCGAGGCGTTCCTGACCACACCCGCGGGCGGGGTGAGACGCGAATAGGCGTGGATGTCCTGTCGGTCGGGCGGGATAGATTCGGCTCATGCAGCCGGAGGACGTGCGCGTCGAGGTGAGTCCCGGGGTCACGCTGCGGGTGCGGTCATGGCCCGGCGATGGCGCCGGGGCCGGCCGCGGGGCCGGCGGCGTCTGGACTGACGAGCGCAGCGACGAAGGAGCGGAGCGAGGAGGGAAGACGGCGCATCCAGGCACCGCGGCCCGCGCGAGCGGAGCGAGCGCCAAGGGGCAGGGCCCTGCGTACCTGCTCGTGCACGGCCTGTCATCCAATGCTCTGCTCTGGGACGAGGTGGCCGAGCGGCTCTCCGCCGCCGGGCGCCCGGCGTACGCGGTGGACCAGCGCTCACACGGCGAGTCCGACGCCCCGGCCGAGGGGTATGACACGGCCACGGCCGCCGCCGACCTCGCCACCCTCCTCCGGCGGCTCGACGGGCCGCCCGTGGTGGCCGTGGGCCAGTCGTGGGGCGGCAACGTCGTGGTCCGGCTGGCCGCCGAGCACCCTTCGCTGGTGTCCGCGCTGGCTCTGGTCGACGGCGGGTGGATCGACCTGTCGTCGGACTTCGCGACGTGGGAGGAGTGCGAGACCGCGCTGCGCCCGCCGGAGGTGGACGGCATGCGCCCGGACGGGCTGCGCCGTTACATCGCGGCCGCCCATCCTGACTGGTCGCAGCGGGCCGTGGCGGCCACGGCGGCGAACCTGCGGGTCACCGCGGACGGGCGGCTGGAGCGGCGACTCGCGATACCCCATCACATGCTCATCGTGCGCAGCATGTGGGACGACCCGCCGTGGCGGGACTACCCGCGCATCACCGTTCCGACCCTGCTGCTGCCGGCCGTCCCGGCCGATCCGCAGGGCGGCGAGCGGCGGCGGGCGGCGGTGGCCAAGGCGGCCGCCGCGCTCGCCCGGTCGCGGGTGCGCGAGTACGTCGGGGCCGACCACGACCTGCACGCCCAGCACCCCGACGCCCTGGCCGCCGACCTACTCACCCTGCCGCCGGAGTCCTAGATGGGCGGGTTGCTTGTCGTGATGGGTTCGGGTGAGACGGCCCCGACCATGGTCAAACCACATCGGTCGATCTTCGAGCGGGTCGGTGACCGGCCGGCGGCACTGCTGGACACCCCGTACGGCTTCCAGTCGAACGCCGACGACATCTCCTCGCGCGCGGTCGGGTACTTCGCGGCCAGCGTGGGGCGCCGGATCGAGGTGGTGCCGTGGCGGACCGCACCGCCGGCCGGCCTGGCCCGGGAGCGGGCCATCGCGACGCTGAACTCGGCCGGCTGGATCTTCGCCGGCCCCGGTTCGCCGACCTACGCCCTCAAGCACTGGCGCGGCACGCCGGTCGAGAGCTCGCTGGTCGACGTGCTGGCGCGCGACGGCGTCGTCGTGCTGGCCAGCGCCGCGGCGCTCACCCTCGGCTCGCACACGGTGCCGGTGTACGAGATCTACAAGGCCGGCGACGACCCGCACTGGGAGCCCGGGCTCGACCTCGTGCGGAAGGTCACCGGGTTGCCGGCGGTCGTGATACCGCATTATGACAACGCCGAGGGCGGCAACCACGACACCCGCTACTGCTACCTCGGCGAGGGCCGTCTATCCACAATGGAGCGCGATCTGCCCGATGAGGCGTTCGTGCTCGGCGTCGACGAGCATACGGCCGTGCTGCTGGACCTGGGCCAGAGCACCGCCACCGTCGTGGGCAACGGCACGCTGACGATCCGCCGCACCGGCCGTCAGGTGGTCTACCCCGCCGGCACGGTGCTCGCGTTCGACGAGCTGGCGGCCGGCACCGGGCCGACGGAGGGGGCCGCCCGGCGCGGCGGCCCGGAGCCACCGGGCCCGGCGACGCCGGCCGAGGCGAGTTCGCTGCGCGGCGCGACCGAGGAGATCGTGGCCCGCTTCGACGACGCGCTGGGCGGCCGGGACGTGGACGCGTGCGTGGAGGCGGTACTGGAGTTGGAGCAGACACTGCTCGACTGGTCGGCCGACACGCTCACCTCGGACGAGGGCGACTTCGCGCGCGGGCAACTGCGCGCGATGGTGGTGCGTCTCGGCGAGCTGGCCACGCGGGGCGCCCGCGATCCGCGCGCGGTCGTCGGCCCGCTCGTGGAGAGCCTGCTGGAGCTGCGCCGGCGCTCCCGCGCGGCCCGCGATTTCGCGACCTCCGACTGGGTACGCGATCAGCTGTCGGCGGCCGACGTCGAGGTGCGCGACACCTCTGACGGCGTCGAATGGCACCTCAGATCATGACGTTAACCGCGTTTGTGGGTCACAAACAGGCACGAGATCTGTCCACATCGTCACCAGAAGTGACCCACAACCGATCGATCAAGCCGACGCGGTGCCGGAGGCCTTGGCGAGGTTCTCGTCGAGCGCGTTCATGAACTCGTCGGTCGTCAGCCAGGGCGTCTCCGGCGCGGCCGGGCCGCGCACCGAGTTGACCAGCAGCGACAGGTCCTTGGTCATCTGGCCGCCCTCGACGGTCGCCACGCAGACGCGCTCCAGCCGGTCGGCGAACTCGGTCACGGCGGGCGTGCCGTCGAGCTTGCCGCGGTGGGCCAGCCCCCGGGTCCACGCGAAGATGGACGCGATCGGGTTCGTTGACGTCTTCTCGCCACGCTGCCACTGCCGGTAGTGGCGGGTGACCGTGCCGTGGGCCGCCTCCGCCTCCACGGTCCGGCCGTCGGGGGTCATCAGCACCGACGTCATCAGGCCGAGCGACCCGAAGCCCTGCGCGACGGTGTCGGACTGCACGTCCCCGTCGTAGTTCTTGCAGGCCCAGACGAAGCCGCCCTCCCACTTCAGCGCCTGGGCGACCATGTCGTCGATGAGGCGGTGCTCGTAGGTCAGGCCCGCCTTGGCGAACTCGTCGGCGAACTCGGACTCGAACACCTCGGCGAACAGGTCCTTGAACCGGCCGTCGTACGCCTTGAGGATCGTGTTCTTCGTCGACAGGTACACCGGGTATCCGCGGTCGAGCCCGTACCGGAACGACGCCCGGGCGAAGTCGCGGATCGAGTCGTCGAAGTTGTACATGCCCAGGGCCACGCCGCCCCCCGGGAAGCTCGCGACCTCCATCTGCATCGGCTCGCCGCCGTCGGCCGGGGTGTAGGTGATGGTGACCGTGCCCGGCCCGGGCACCACGAAGTCGGTCGCCTTGTACTGGTCGCCGTGCGCGTGACGGCCGATGACGATGGGCTTGGTCCACCCGGGTACGAGGCGGGGGACGTTCGCCATGATGATCGGCTCGCGGAAGACGACGCCGCCGAGGATGTTGCGGATCGTCCCGTTCGGAGAGCGCCACATCTTTTTCAGGCCGAACTCGGTGACCCTCGCCTCGTCCGGCGTGATCGTGGCGCACTTGACGCCGGTACCGTGCCGCTTGATGGCGTTCGCCGCGTCCACCGTCACCTGGTCCTCGGTGGCGTCCCGGTGCTGGATGCTGAGGTCGTAGTACTCCAGCTCGACGTCGAGATACGGCAGGATCAGCTGCTCCCTGATCTGCTGCCAGATGATCCGGGTCATCTCGTCGCCGTCGAGCTCCACAACCGGGTTGTTGACCTTGATCTTCGCCATGTCTCGGCGCTCCTCTCGGTGACGGCGATGCAAGCAGTACGAGCGTACTGCCTTCCGGCCCAGCGCTGGTCGCCGGGCCGGAACCGGCCATTTCGCGCTCGTCGTGTGTGGCGAAATGCGCGGTGGGGCAATCAAACCTAGGTACACACTTCGGTTTGATCACCGACCCCCCGGGAGCGAGCCGTGAGAGCGAGATCCGTCCTGTTGGCGATCGCCGCCGTGCTGGTGGCGGGCTGTGGGTTGGTCCCGGCCGACCCCGGCGAGGACCCCGGTGCGGGTGGCGCACCACCCACGGGCTCGCGGCCGCGGGCCGAGGCCACCGGTGAGTCGCTGGAGGGCAAGTTCCGGTACGAGACGATGAATGAGTACGTCGATGCCGTGACACCCATGATCACGAAATGGATCAAGGCGACCTGGCGCGGGATGCCGCTGCCGCGCCAGATCGTGTACGTCCCCCACGGCGCCCGGGGACCCGAGGACTGCCTCGACCCGACCGGGCGGGCGGCGACGTACACGTCCGCGTCGTACGAGTACTGCCCGGCGGAACAGGTGATCTACGTCGGCCAGGACATCCTGTGGGAGTTCTACACCCGCACCGGCGATGCCGGCCCGGCGGTCGGGCTCGCGCACGAGTTCGGCCACCACATCCAGGTACAGGTCGGCGTGCCGAGCCCGCGCACGGCCGAGGACAGCGTGCGGCACGAGAACCAGGCCGACTGCCTGGCCGGCGCCTGGACCCGTTACACCGACGAGCAGAGGTGGCTCGAGTACCCCGACGATCTGGAGGACATCGAAGCCCTGTTCCCGCTCATCGGATCGGCCGAGAGCCTCGATCGGGACCACGGGACGCAGGACGAGCGCGAGCAGTCGTTCCAGCGCGGGCTGGACGACGGCGTGCCGGCGTGCGAGGAGTTCTACCCGTCGGTGCCGCTCACTGGCTGATCTTGAATCGAACCCGGCCGCGCTCAGCGTAGGCTTACCTTCTGTGGCCGATCCGAGGATCTCCCGGCCGCCGGAGGAGTCGCTGGCCCGCCTGCTCGGCGGTACCCGCGGCGCGGTCGACGCCACGCTCCCCGTGGTGGCCTTCGTACTCGGGTGGCTGCTCGCGGGCCGGTCGGTGTTGGCCGGCGCGGTGGCCGCGATCGGCGTCGCCGGCGGGGTGGCCGCGTGGCGGCTGCACCGCCGCGAGCGACCGCGATCCGTCCTCATTGGACTGCTGGCCGTCTGCGCGGCCGGGATCGTCGCGGTGTACACGGGTCGGGTCGAGGACTTCTTCCTCCTCCAGATCCTCGCGAACGTGGCCAGCGCCCTCGTCTGGGCCTTGAGCATCGTGCTCCGCTGGCCCCTGCTCGGCGTCGTCGTCGGCACGGTCCTCGGCCAGAAGGCTGGCTGGCGCCGCGATCCCGCGCTGCTGCGGGCCTACGGCCGGGCCAGCTGGATCTGGGTGGCCCAGTACGTCGTGCGGGTGGCCGTCTTCCTGCCGCTGTGGGCCCGCGCCCGGGCCGCCGAGGGTGATGACGTGATCACCTGGACCATGGCCCTGGGCACGGCCCGGGTCTCGCTGACCTGGCCGCTCGTCGCCGTGTGTCTCGCCGTGAGCTGGTGGGTGTTGCGGCGCAGCCTTCCGCCAAGTCACCCCGGCCTCCGCCACCCGATCCCGGCCTGACCGTTCGCGGCCACACCTCGGGGTCCGTCGTGTTGTTGACATGCCGCACCCCGGGACACGCCTGGATGGCCCGAGGTGGGAGCCGGCCTTTAAGAGAACCCGAACCTCGCTCCGGACCATGGCCCCATGCGCACTCGACTGATCATCCTAGCCATGGTGGTGGCCCTGACCGGTTGCTCAAACGATTCGGGTTCGCCCGCGTCCGGCAATCCCGCCGCCTCGCCGCCGGCGCCCGCCGCCACCACCGCCGGTTCGGCCGGGGACGGACTGCCGGACCCGTGCTCGCTGCTGACCAAGACGGAGGTGGACGGGGCCACCGGGGCCACGTTCGGCGAGGGCGCCATCAACACGATGGTCAGCCAGGAGCACCTGCGGGCCTGCGACTGGCCGAGCGCCGGCGTGGCCACGGTCCAGGTACTCGTGACCACAGTGGACGCGTTCGACACCAGCCGGCAGACGGCGGCCCAGACCTACGGCTCGGCCGACGACGTGTCCGTGCCGAAGGCCAAGCGGGCCTACGCCGTCAAGGGCGGTTTCCTCATCGGGATGGACATGGGCGCGCTCTACCTGCAGGTGTCGTACGTCACGGCCGCCGCGAACGTGGCCGCCGCCACGCGCGATCTGGCCGCCAAGGCCGCCGCCCGGCTCGGCTGAGGGCCCCGCCGCACGCACGAGATTCGCGCAACTGCACGACAGTTGTGGTCTCAAACCCGTCGGGAGACCACGACTGTCTTGCACTTGTGACGATCTTGACAGGCTTCTAGAGGGAGGCGACGTCGGCCTGCTTGGCCCGGACGGCCTCGGCCGCCTCGCGGAGCGCGGCCAGCTCGGCGTCGGTGAGGGGCGTCTCGACCACCCGCCGCACGCCCTGGGCGCCCAGCTCGGCCTGCACTCCCAGGTAGACACCGGAGATGCCGAACTCGCCGTCGACCCAGGCGCAGACCGGAATCACCGCCCCGCTGTCCTCGGCGATCGCGCGGGCCATGCGCGCCGCGGCGGCCGAGGGCGCGTAGTACGCCGAACCGGTCTTGAGCAGGGCGACCACCTCGGCGCCCCCGTTGCGGGTGCGGTCGACCAGCGCCTCGATGCGGTCGGCCGGCAGCACCTCGGCCAGCGGGCGGCCGTCCACAGTGCACTGCGACGGCACCGGCACCATGGTGTCGCCGTGCGAGCCGAGGGTCAGAGTCCGCACGCTGCCCACGGCCACGCCCAGCTCCTCGGCGACGAAATGGGTGAACCGTGCGGTGTCCAGCACGCCGGCCTGGCCCATCACCCGCTCGCGGGGGAAGCCGGTGGCCATCTGGGTCAGCGCGGTCATCTCGTCCAGCGGGTTGGAGACCACGACCACGACGGCCTGCGGCGCGAACTTCGCCACGTTCTCCGCGACCTGCCGGACGATCTTGGCGTTGACCTCCAGCAGGTCCATCCGGCTCATGCCCGGCTTGCGCGGCAGGCCGGCCGTGATGATGACGACGTGCGAGCCCTCGAGGGCCTCGTAGCCCTCACCGGCCGGCCCGGTCGTGACGCCGACGACCTTCGTCTCGTACCCCTCGACGGGGCGGGACTGGTTGAGGTCGAGGGCCAGGCCCTCGGGTTTGCCCTCGATGATGTCGGTCAGCACCACCGTGTCGAAGATGTCGTACTCGGCGAGACGCTGCGCCGTGGTCGACCCATAGAAGCCGGCTCCCACGACGGTGACCTTCTTACGCATGTGCAAACTCCCTCGAGTTCCGCTCGGCCAGCTCCACCACATTGGTCAACAGCATGGCCCGGGTCATCGGGCCGACCCCGCCCGGCACCGGCGCGAGATACGCGACCACCTCGGCCACCGACGGGTCCACGTCCCCCGTCAGCACCGCGCGCCCGTCGTCGCCCACCACCCGGGTGATGCCGACGTCCAGGACGGTCGCGCCGGGCCGGACCATGTCGGCGGTCAGCAGCCCCGGCACGCCGGCGGCCACCACGACGATGTCGGCCGCCCGCGTGTGTACGGCCAGGTCCCGCGTGCCGGTGTGGCAGATGGTGACCGTCGCGTTCTCCGATTTCCGGGTCAGCAGCAGGCCGAGCGGCCGGCCGACGGTCGTGCCGCGTCCGATCACGACGACCTCGGCACCCTTCAGCGGTACGCCGTAGCGCCGCAGCAGCTCCACGATGCCGCGCGGCGTGCAGGGCAGCGGCGCCGGCGCGTTGAGGACCAGGCGACCCAGGCTCACCGGGTGCAGCCCGTCACAGTCCTTGGCCGGGTCGACCCGCTCCAGCACGCGCTGCTCGTCCAGCCCGGACGGCAGCGGCAGCTGTACCAGGAAACCCGTGCAGGCGGGGTCGGCGTTCAGCTCCGCGACGGCCCCCTCGACATCGGCCTGGCTCGCCGTGGCCGGCAGGTCGCGGCGCAGGGAAACGATGCCGACGTCGGCGCAGTCGCGGTGCTTGCCGGCCACGTACGCCCGCGAACCCGGATCGTCGCCGACCAGCACGGTACCCAGACCCGGCGTGCGCCCCGCGTCGGTAAGCGCCTTGACCCGTACCTTCAACTCTTCCTTGATCGCCGCGAGCGTGGCCTTGCCGTCCAGAATCGTCGCCGTCATCCGCGCCTCCTTTGGTTCGATCCTGCCACGGTCCCGTCCCCGGTCAGTGGTAGAAGTGGCGGGTACCGGTCAGGTACAGCGTCACCCCGGCCTCGGCCGCGGCCGCGATGACCTCCTCGTCGCGGATCGATCCCCCGGGCTGGGCCACGGCGGCGACACCCGCGTCGAGCAGGACCCGCAGACCGTCCGGGAACGGGAAGAACGCGTCGGACGCGGCCACCGACCCGCGGGCCCGATCACCGGCGCGGGCCACGGCCAGGCGGGCCGAGTCGACCCGGTTCACCTGGCCCATACCGATGCCCACCGTCGCGCCGCCGGAGGCGAGCAGGATCGCGTTCGACTTGACCGACCGCACCGCCCGCCAGGCGAACACGAGATCGGCCAGCGTCTCCGGATCCGCGGCGGCGCCCGCGGCGAGGCGCCACGTCGCCGGGTCGTCCCCGGCGGCGTCGAGCCGGTCGGCCGTCTGCACCAGCGTGCCGCCGGAGATCTGGCGGTACTCCACGGCGCCCGGCACCCACGACGGCGCGACCAGCACGCGCAGGTTCTTCTTCGCCGTCAGAATCTCCACCGCTCCGTCCTCATAGGAGGGTGCGACGATGACCTCGGTGAAGATCTCGGCCACCTGGCGGGCCATCTCCACACTGACCGGCGCGTTGGCCGCTATGACCCCTCCGAACGCCGACACCGGGTCGCACGCGTGGGCCAGCCGATGCGCGCTCGCCACGTCGGAGCCCACGGCGATGCCGCACGGGTTGGCGTGCTTGATGACGGCCACGGTGATGCCGTCGAAGTCATGACACGCCCGCCAGGCCGCGTTGGCGTCGACGTAGTTGTTGTACGACATCTCCTTGCCCGCGAGCTGCTCGGCCTGGGCCAGTCCGGGCGCCGCGCCGTCCTCGACATAGAGGGCCGCGCTCTGATGCGGGTTCTCGCCGTACCGCATCACGGACCGCCGCCGGGCCGTCCGGCCGACGAACTCCGGCCAGCAGTGCGCACCGGGCCCGATCTCTTCGGCCGGCGGGTCGAGCACCTGGGCGCACCACGACGCCACCGCCACGTCGTAATCGGCGATGTCGGCGAACGCACGGGCCGCGAGCCGCCGCCGCTCGTCCAGGGTGAGGCCGCCCTCGGCCAGGGCCCGCCGCACCAACGGGTAGGCGTCGGGCGAGGTCACCACCGCGACGGAGGCGTGGTTCTTGGCCGCCGCCCGGACCATCGCCGGGCCACCGATGTCGATCTTCTCGACGCACTCCTCCAGGCCCGCACCCGACGCGACCGTCTCGGCGAACGGGTAGAGGTTGCTCACCAACAGTTCGAACGGTTCGACGTCGAGGTCGGCCAACTGGTCACGGTGGCTTTCGAGCCGCAGGTCGGCCAGCAGCCCGGCGTGTACCGCCGGGTGCAGCGTCTTGACCCGCCCGTCGAGGCACTCCGGGAAGCCGGTCAGGTCCTCGACCCGGGTCACCGGGTACCCCAGCTTCTCCACGAGCGCGGCCGTGTTCCCGGTCGACACGATCTCCACGCCGTGCTCGCCCAGGTCCCGCACGAGCTCCTCGAGGCCCGTCTTGTCGTACACGCTGACCAGTGCCCGGCGGATCGGCCGCCGCTCTTCCTCGCTCATCGCCTACCCTCGCTCCCGCGCTCGGCGATCATCCGCCGTTGTGGTCAAGCGCCGTAGCCTCGCGCATTCGCTCATCGCCTACCCTCGCTCCCGCGCTCGGCGATCATCCGCCGTTGTGGTCAAGCGCCGTAGCCTCGCGCATTCGCTCATCGCCTACCGTGACCTTCCTCCCCTTGATGGACCAACCGTCGCGGACCATGCGGCCCACGTACTCGACGAGCTGGTGCCGCTCGGCCGCCTGGATGCGTTCGGTGAGTGTCTCTTCGGTGTCGTCGTCCAGAACCGGCACCGCGACCTGGGCGATGATCGGGCCCGTGTCGATGCCGGCGTCGACGAAGAACAGCGTCGCGCCCGCGACCTTTACGCCGTACTCGAGCGCGTCGCGCGGACCGTGGATGCCCGGAAAGCTCGGCAGCAACGCATTGTGGGTGTTGATGTACCGGCCGGGAAACGCGTCGAGGAACGCCGGGCCGACGAGCTTGAGGAAGCCGGCCGAGATCACGAGGTCCGGGCGGTGGGCGGCGCAGTGCCCGGTCAGGGCGCGATCCCAGTCCTGTCTCGTCGGAAAGTCCTTGACGCGGCACACGAACGACGGCACGCCGGCCGCCTCCGCCCGCCGCAGGGCCAGGATCCCGTCGCGGTCGGTGCCCACCGCGACCACCGCCGCGCCGTACGCCGGGTCGGCGCACGCGTCGAGCAGGGCCTGGAGGTTGGTTCCCGATCCGGACACGAGAACCAGAAGACGGGCGGCGATGCGCTCGTTCACGACAAGACCCTAACGGCGACAGACGCGCGGCCCGCCGCGACTGGCCGTGAGGGTCGAACTGTCGTCCGCTTTTGTCCGCATCTGATAGGGTGCTGTGCGGGGAGGCGGCCCCGACACGCGCAACTCCAGGCTCTTTGCCTGCTGCGCGGAGGGTACGGGGCACGCTAATGTGCCGATCGTTCTAGCCCCCTCGTTCAAGGAGCCCACATGCAGCCCGGTTACTCCGGACAGCCGCCGCAACAGGTCGACAACAACATGACGATGTCCATCGTCTCCATCTTCCTGTTCTGGCCACTGGCGATTCCGGCCATCATCAACGCGTCGAAGGTGAACGGCCTCGCCGCGGCGGGCGACATCGCCGGCGCCCAGGCGGCGGCGACCGAGTCGCGCAAGTGGTCGAAGCTGGCGCTGATCGTCGGCCTCATCGGCTGGGGCGTCGGCATCGTGTGCTGCATCATCTATGTCGTCGCACTGGGCTCGTTGGCCGCGACCGGCACCTGATTCGTCCGCGGTCTGGCTACCGCGGCGGGCAGGGGTTGGCGGACAACCGGTCCTGTTGTATACATCAAAATGCGCCGATCATGACGTCAACGTCATGATCGGCGCATTGGTCACGCCAGCCTCATGATCATGAAGATCGTGGAGCGCCTCGCAGGGCGCGGGCCGCACATGCGCCGAGCAGGACGCCCGCGCCGACCACGAGCGTGGCCACCACACCCGCGGTCCAGCCGGTCGGCCCCATCTCGGCCAGCCGGCCGGATCCGAGTCCCCCGGCCGAGGCGATGCCGGCCAGGTACACCAACAGCCCGGCCATCGGACCGGCGAGCGCCGCCGTCCCGACCAGCCGAGCCCACGGTGATCCCGCCGGGTGTTCCGCCGGTCTGGCCAGTCCGGCCCGCCGCACGGCCGATAGTGCCGGTACCGCCGGCCGGGACCGTCGGGCCACCAGCCACCCCGCCGCCATCGCCGCCAGCGTGGGCGCGGCCAGCAGCGCGGGCGCGAACTCAGCCATCGCCGAGTTCGGCAGACCGGCCAGCGGCGGCACGGCCGGCAGCGGACCCAGCAGCACCTCGGCCGGACTCACGACGGTATCCGTCCCCACGACGAAGCCCGGCCCGAGCAGGTAGGCGGCAACCCACACCGCGAGATTGGGCGCGAAGGCCAGGCACAGCACGGTAATCCCGGCCTGACCGAGAATCCCTGTCCGGTATGAGGCGAGCATGCCGGCGGCGTCGCCGCCCCGCACCGCGAGCGCGACGCCGGCGGCCAGCGCCCCGGTGGCCAGGATGAGCATCGCGGCCATGACGCCGCCCCGGACGCCGTCGCGCACCACCGGCGGCACCCGGTCGATCAGTTCACGACCGGCCCGGCTGTGGGCCAGCGCGCCCGCGGTCGCGGCCACGAGACCGACCAGCGCCAGGGTCTGGGCCGCCCGCCAGGGCGACACGGAGACGTCGGCCGTGCGGGCCAGTGCGGCCGCGCCCGTCCCGACGACCGCGTAGGCGCCGGCCACCGCCGCGGCCGCTCCGAGGGCCCGGCCCGGCCCTCGATGGCGGTGGCCGCCGATCACCCGGCTGGCGTGGACGCCGGCCCGGGCCAGGCGCCACACCGCGAACGCGGTCAGCGCGAGCGGAACCAGGCTGATGCGGTCGGTGGGCGTGTCGAAGGCCACCCCGTGCCCCAGCAACCAGGTGGCCAGCGAGAGGCGCATCACGCCGGCCGGGGTACCCCCGGACCCGATGGCGCCGAGCGTGCCCAGGCCGAGCACGAGGGCGTACGAGGTGAGCGCGGCCCACCCGGCGGCGACAAACGCGGCGACGGCCAACGGGGCCCGATGGGCCTTGGAACGCTGGCGGGGCACGGCAACCGAGGGCGCGTCCTCGTAGGGGGTGGTGGCCATCGGATCCACTGTGTCAAACGAGTGGACCGCTGGCGGTGAACCGCGCCGCGCTAATGGCGCATGATCTCGCGCATGACGCGGGCGCTTTCGCTCGGCGTCTTGCCCACCCGCACCCCGGCCGCCTCGAGCGCCACCTTCTTGGCCTCGGCCGTGCCGGACGACCCCGACACGATGGCGCCGGCGTGGCCCATGGTCCGCCCGGGCGGCGCCGTGAATCCGGCGATGTACCCGACGACCGGCTTGGTGACGTGACCGGCGATGAATTCGGCCGCGCGCTCCTCGGCGTCGCCGCCGATCTCACCGATCATCACGATCGCGTCGGTCTCGGGATCGGACTGGAAGGCGGCCAGCGCGTCGATGTGGGTCGTGCCGATGACCGGGTCGCCGCCGATGCCGACCGCCGTAGAGAATCCGATGTCGCGCAGCTCGTACATCATCTGGTACGTCAACGTGCCCGACTTGGAGACCAGGCCGATCCGCCCCGGACCACTGATGTCGGCCGGAATGATGCCGGCGTTGGACTGTCCCGGGCTGGCCAGCCCCGGACAGTTCGGGCCGATGATGCGGGTGGCCTGTCCACTCGCGACGTTGTGGGCCCAGAACGTCGCCGTGTCGTGGACCGGTATGCCCTCGGTGATGACCACCACGAAGCCGATGCGGGCGTCGATCGCCTCCACGACGGCGGCCTTGGCGAACCGCGGCGGGACGAACACCACGGTGGTGTCCGCGCCGGTCTCGGCCATGGCCTCGGCCACCGAGTTGAACACGGGTACGGCCGCGTCCAGACCCCCGCCGCCCTCGGCCCCGGCCTCGCCGAGGGCGAAGGACACGGTCTGGCCGCCCTTGCCGGGCGTGACGCCGCCGACGATGTTCGTGCCCGCCCGCAGCATCCGGCGGGTGTGCCGGGTGCCCTCCGACCCGGTCATGCCCTGGACGATGACCCGGGAATCCTTGGTGAGCCAGATCGCCATGTCAGACCCCCACCGCCGCCAGCTCGGCCGCCCGCTGGGCGGCTCCATCCATTGTGTCCACCCGCTCCACCAACGGGTTCGCGGCCGCGTCGAGGATGTGCCGGCCCTCACCCGCGTTGTTCCCGTCGAGCCGGACCACCAGCGGCTTGGTCACCGTCTCGCCGCGCTGGGCCAGCAGGTCCAGGGCCGACACGATGCCGTTGGCGACCGCGTCGCAGGCCGTGATGCCGCCGAAGACGTTCACGAACACCGACCTCACGTCGGGATCGGAGAGCACGATCTCCAACCCGTTGGCCATCACCTCGGCGGAGGCGCCCCCGCCGATGTCGAGGAAGTTGGCCGGCCTCACCCCTCCGTACGCCTCGCCGGCGTACGCCACAACGTCCAGAGTGGACATCACCAGGCCGGCGCCGTTGCCGATGATGCCGACCTGCCCGTCCAGCTTGACGTAGTTGAGGTCCTTCTCCTTGGCCCGGCGCTCGAGCTCGTCGGTGGCCGCGAAGTCCTGGTACGCCTCATGCTCCGGGTGGCGGAACCCGGCGTTGCCGTCCAGCGTCACCTTGGCATCGAGGCAGAGGACCGTACCGTCCGGCGTCCGCGCCAACGGGTTGACCTCGACCAGCGTCGCGTCCTCGGCCACGAACGCGGCCCACAGCTTCACGGCGATGTCGACCACCTGGTCGGCGACCTCGGCCGGGAAGGCGCCCCGGGCGACGATGTCCCGGGCGACCGCCTCGTCCACCCCCCGGGTGGCGTCGATCGGCACCTTGGCCACCTTGTCCGGCGCCTCGTGCGCGACCTGCTCGATCTCCATGCCGCCGGCCACGCTGGCGATGCAGAGGAATGAGCGCTCGGCCCGGTCCAGCAGGTACGAGAAGTAGTACTCGTCGGCGATGTCCGCGGTCGTGGTGATCATCACCTTGCCGACCGTGTGGCCCTTGATGTCCATGCCGAGTATCGCCCGCGCGTGGGCCTGCGCCTCGTCGGCGTCCTCGGCCAGCTTCACGCCGCCGGCCTTGCCCCGACCCCCGGTCTTCACCTGGGCCTTCACCACGACGCGGCCGCCGAGGCTCTCCGCGATCGAGCGGGCCTCGTCCGGCGTCTCCGCGACGCCTCCGGCGAGCACCGGTAGGCCGTGGCGGCTGAACAGTTCGCGTCCCTGATACTCGTACAGGTCCACCGCTACCTCTCCTCTGAGCCCCTCCGGCTTCGCCCCGCCTCGCTCGTTCCTCGCCCGGACGTCGCCTCGCGGAATCACCACGCAGCCTAACGACCCTCGACGCCACGCCCCGGCGACGGGGCCGTCGCCCGGTTTCCTACGCAGCGTGAAGAAAGCCGCCAGCCCGGCGTAACCGGCCCCGATGGGCCTCGTTGAGTCAGATGTCGGTCGGGAAAACCGACCAGACCATAACAAAAGACGGCCGATGCCCTGTCGGTCGAGGGGTGGCGGCGGGGCATCGTGCATAGAGGGGCCGGGCGTGTGAGGGGTGCGTCCGGCCCCTCACTTATGTTTGTGGCTAGCCCTGCGGCTGGCCGGCGTCGGCGCGGTCGGCCACGTTCTCCCGTACCCAGTCCACGATGGACTGAGTGGTCGCGCCCGGCGTGAAGATCTTCGCCACGCCCAACCGCTCCAGTTCGGCGATGTCCTGCTCGGGGATGATGCCGCCGCCGAAGACCACGATGTCGGTTGCGTCGCGTTGGCCGAGCAGCTCCTTTACCCGCCGGAACAGCGTCATGTGGGCGCCCGAGAGCACCGACAGCCCGACCGCGTCCGCGTCCTCCTGGATCGCCGTCTCCACGATCTGCTCCGGCGTCTGGTGCAGCCCCGTGTAGATGACCTCCATGCCCGCGTCGCGCAGGGCCCTGGCCACGACCTTGGCGCCACGATCATGCCCATCCAGCCCCGGCTTGGCGACCACAACCCTGATCCGTGACCCCATGACCGGCCTCTCTGCCGCCAGAACCTTACCCCTGAACGGTCCCTCAGGCCGGGACGTATGGCAAATCCACCTTACCGGCGGCATCCCCGCCGCTACGGAAAGAGATCACGGAACTACCACCGCCGGCTTGTGATGCCACACATGCCTTCGCTACCTTGTTCTGCGGGCTATCCGCCCTCTCCCCGCCATGGAGAGTGGTCGATCCGACACGGGGAACCGGCTCCCGACCGTGGGGCCCGCCCGACCAGCGGAGGGTTGCGTGACTCCTCGGCAACAGCCGAACGGGTACCGAGGTAGTCGTCGCCTGCCCAAGCTTCCCAGCAAGCGGTACGCCGGCGTCGTCGTGGCCGCCTTCATCGGCGCCGCCCTCGTCGTGGGCGCGGCGGGGGCCCTCATTCCCGACGGGGCGTGGGGCGCGGCGGCCGACGACCCCACCAAGCAGGCGCTCTCGGTCGAGGACCGCCTCAACGCGCTGGATCGCGCCAACCGCTCCCAGGACCGCAACAGCCCCGCCCTCAACCTCGGTCAGCGGGCGCCGGATGTCTGGCTTATACCTCTACGGGCGAACTTCACTATCACCTCGTTGTACGGGCCCCGCTGGGGAACGAATCACCGCGGAGTCGACCTGGCCGCCCCGTACGGCACGCCCATCTACGCCGCGCACGCCGGCGTCGTGAAGACCGCCGGGTACGAGGGCGGGTACGGCTACGCGGTCTTCATCGACCACGGCAAGGGGGTGGAGTCCGTCTACGGTCACGCCTCGCGGCTCCTCGTCGCGGCCGGCCAGCGGGTCCAGGCCGGTCAGGCGATCGCGCTGATCGGCAGCACGGGCGACTCGACGGGCAACCACTGCCACTTCGAGATACGGATCAACGGCTCTCAGGTCGAGCCGATGCAGTACCTGCTGGCCCGGGGCGTCGACATCGCCAGACGCCTCGAAGCAGCCAACGGCGGCACCGTCATCAGCTGACCCCTCCACTTTCGTCGATCATGAAGTTAACGTCATGATCGGCGGCTCCTGATGTCACCAACTCCATGATCGCCAAGCTTGGCGTCAAACGATCTGAGATGTTTTGGCGGCCCTGGCGACCCAGATCATCCAAGATCGGTAGACGGGAAGCCGCCAACGGCGCCAAGATCACCACGATCATGAGGTAACCGTCAGCAGACGCCTGATCATGGACTTAAGTCCATGATCGCGAAGGGGGCCGGGGGCGCGGCGAAGCGGGGCGGGCGGGTCAGAGCTTTTCGAGGGGGGCGTGGCGGAGAACGATCCACATCGTCTGGTCGCCGAAGTTGATCTGCGCCTTGGCTCCCTCGACGGCCATGACCCGCCCGAGCCCGTACCGCTGGTGGTTGACGCGGTCGCCAGCGGCGAGGTCGGGCACGACGGCTCGGGCCATCTCGCTGGCGGTGGTGAACCTCGAGGCGTCGACGCCGATCCGGGACGCGATCTGCGACGCCTTGGGAGTACCGCCGACAAAGCGGGACTCGGGACGGTCGGCGCGTCCACCGACTCCGCCGCGTCCGGACCAACTCGTGTACGCGTCCTCGGTGCGGTCCCACCGGATGACGCCATCGGGGACCTCACCCAGGAAGCGGGACGGGGGCTTGTACGACGCCGCTCCCCACGATGACCGTGCGACCGCGCGCGACAGGTAGAGCCGCTGCCGGGCCCGGGTGATGCCCACGTAGGCGAGGCGGCGCTCCTCCTCCAGTTCGGACGGTTCGGACAGCGACCGGTCGTGCGGAAAGGTCCCCTCCTCCAGCCCGGTCAGGAACACCACGGGGAACTCGAGCCCCTTCGCCGTGTGCAGCGTCATCAGCGTCACCACGCCAGCGTGGTCGGCGTCGTCGGTGGGCACCTGGTCGGCGTCGGCGACCAGTGAGACCTGCTCCAGAAAGCCCGCCAAGGTCGGTCCTTCGGCCGGGGACTCTTCGCCGTCGACCTCGGCGGCCGCTTCCTCGGCCGCGGCGGCGGCCAGCTCGGTCCGCTCGGCGTACTCCCGGGCGACGGTGAGCAGCTCGGTCAGGTTCTCCATCCGCCCCTTGTCCTGCGGGTCCTCGCTCTCCTCCAGCGTGTCCCGGTACCCGGAGCGGTGTAGCACCGCTTCCAGCACCTCGGCCGGTTGCGCCACGACGCTCATCTCCCGCAGCTCGTCGAGCATCGCCACGAAGTCGGCGATGGCGGCCGCGGCCCGCTGCGGCATGCCGGGCGCCTCCGCGGCCCGGCGCAGGGCGGCCCCGAACGAGATCCGGTCGGCGGCCGAGAGTGCCTCCACGCAGGCGACGGCCCGGTCGCCGATACCGCGGCGCGGGGTGTTGAGGATGCGCCGCAGGCTGACCGTGTCGTCCGGGTTGGCGATGGCCCGCAGGTAGGCCAGGGCGTCACGGACCTCCCGGCGCTCGTAGAAGCGGACGCCACCGACCACCTTGTAGGGCAGACCGAGGCGGATGAAGATCTCCTCGAACACGCGGGACTGGGCGTTGGTCCGGTAGAAGATCGCCACGTCGGCCGGTCGGGTCTGGCTGGAGTCCGACAGCCGAGCGATCTCGCGAGCGACCCAGTCGGCCTCGGCGTGCTCGGTGTCGGCCACGTACCCGACGATCAGGTCACCGGGCCCCTGGTCGCTCCAGAGCCGCTTGGGCTTGCGACCGGGGTTCCGCTTGATCACCGCGTTGGCCGCGTCGAGGATCGTCTGCGTGGAACGGTAGTTCTGCTCGAGCAGGATCGTGCGTGCGTCCGGGTAGTCGCGCTCGAACTCCAGGATGTTGCGGATCGTCGCGCCCCGGAAGGCGTAGATCGACTGGTCGGCGTCGCCGACAACGCACAGCTCGGCCGGCGGCGCTTCGTCCGTGCCCCGACCGACCAGCTCCTTGACCAGCATGTACTGGGCGTGGTTCGTGTCCTGGTACTCGTCGACCAGCACGTGCCGGAACCGACGCCGGTAGCGCTGCGCCACCTCCGGGTTGGTCTGCAGCAGCCCGACCGTGGTCATGATCAGGTCATCGAAGTCGACCGCGTGGGCCTCGCGCAGTCGGCGCTGGTAGAGCTGGTACGCCTCGGCGACCAATCGCTGGGCCGGCCCGTGCGCGCGGGCCACGGCCGTGTCGGGGTCGATCAGCTCGTTCTTGAGGTTCGACACCTGGCCGGCGAGCTTGCGCGGCGGATTCTTCTTCGGGTCCAGATCCAGCTCGCGCGAGACGATCTGCATCAACCGAGCCGAGTCGTCATCGTCGTAGATCGTGAATGTCGACTTCAGACCGACGTGCGCGTGCTCCGCGCGGAGGATCCGCACGCAGGCGGAATGGAACGTGCTCACCCACATCAGCCGGGCCCGCCGGCCGACCAACGCCGCCACCCGCTCCTTCATCTCCCCGGCGGCCTTGTTCGTGAACGTGATCGCGAGAACCTCGGTGGGCTGCACCTCGCGGGCGGCGAGCAGGTACGCGATGCGGTTGGTCAACACCCGGGTCTTGCCCGACCCGGCACCGGCGACGATGAGCAACGGGGTGCCGAAGTGGGTCACCGCGGCCCGCTGGGCGTCGTTGAGCCCCTCCAGTAGTCGCCGCGTATCCAGCTCCGGCGGGGGGGCCGGGCGCGGTGCGGCCGCTGGCGCCGGCGATGCCGCGTCGGCCGGCTCGGCCGGCTCGGCCGGCGGAAGATCGAAGAGGGCGTGCATGTCACGCCGAGTCTATGCGGGTCCACCGACACCTCGACGCAGCGGCGCGCACCGGTGAGGACGCGCCACTTAACCGAAATGTCAGCTTGTTAACGCCCAGGCGATACCGACCTGTCATCGACACCGTGTCGCATTCGGGCCCCGGTTTCAGGCAGGCTGACCAGGGAGTCGGCCAATGTTCGGCTCGCAAGCGTCGCCGAAGTGAGCTCCGTCGACCCTCACCGACGAAGGAGGCCCCGTGCCGAGGAGCACCATAGTCAAGCGCGCGGTGCGGACACTCGCCGTACCCGTACTCATCGTGGCCCTCGTCGCCCTGGCGCCGGTGCGGCCGGGCGGAAGCGGGCAGGCCCTGGCCGCCCCGTGGACCCCGATGTCCCCGGTGACCGTGACCTTCGCCCAGAGCTCCGGCGACACGGCGACGGCGAACCTGCTCGCGTTCAACGACTTCCACGGCAATCTCGACCCACCGACCGGCAGCGGCGGCGTGGTCAACGGCGTACCGGCCGGGGGCGGGGAATACCTGTCGTACTGGGTCAAGCGCCTGCGCGCCGAGGCCAAGCAGCAGACGCCGTCCGTCTACACCGTGGCCGCCGGCGACAACATCGGCGCCACCCCGCTGGTCAGCGCCGCGTTCCACGACGAGCCGGCCATCGAGACACTCAACGAGCTGGGCCTCGACTTCGCCTCGGTCGGCAACCACGAGTTCGACGAGGGCGTGACGGAGCTGCGGCGCATCCAGCTCGGCGGCTGCCATCCCACCGACGGATGCCAGGACGGCGACGGCTACGGCGGCGCCGACTTCCCGTACCTCGCCGCGAACGTGACCGACAAGCGGACCGGCCTGCCGATCCTGCTGCCGCTGACCATCAGGCTGGTCGATGGCGTGCCGGTGGCGTTCGTGGGCATGACGCTCGAGGGCACGCCGACGATCGTCAACCCGGCCGGCATCACCACCGTGGACTTCCGCGACGAGGTGGAGACGGCCAACAAGTACGCCCGGCTGCTCGGGCTGATCGGCATCCGGGCCCTGGTGCTCGTCATCCACGAGGGCGGCATCCAGACCCCGGCGTCGAGCACACCGGACAGTTGCGCGAGCTTCGCCGGTGCGATCACGCCGATCGTGGCCGGCCTGCGATCCGAGTACGGCGTGGTGGTCTCCGGCCACACCCACCAGTGGTACAGCTGCGCCCTGCCGAACTCGTCCGGGGCCAACTCGGTCGTCACCAGCGCCGGCTCGTTCGGCCGCCTGGTCACTAACATCTCGATGACGGTGGACAAGCACACCCGCCGGTTCGTCTCCGCTTCGGCGCACAACGTGATCGTCGAGAACGGTGTGCTGCTCCCCGACGGCACCTACCAGCGCGACGCCCAGGGCAACTTCGTCCGGGACCCGGCCAAGGTCGACCCGGCGGCCAAGGCCATCGCCGACAAGTACCGCACGGCCGTGGCTCCGATCTCCAACGCGATCGTCGGCTCCATCACCACGGACATCACCAACACCGCGCTGCCCAGCGGGGAGAGCCGGCTCGGTGACGTGATCGCCGACGCTCAGCTGGCCTACACCCAGTCGGCCGGCGCGCGGATCGCGCTGATGAACCCGGGCGGCATCCGGCAATCGCTCATCTTCGCCAACTCGCCGGGCGGCGAGGCTCCCGGCCAGGTCACATACGGCGAGTGCTTCACGGTCCAGCCGTTCAACAACCTCGTCGTGACCCAGACCTTCACCGGGGCCCAGCTCAAGACCGTCCTGGAGCAGCAGTTCCCCGGGTTCCAGGGTCAGATCGCCCAGCGGATCCTGCAGGTGTCGGGCGGGTTCACCTACACCTACGACAGCACGCGGGCGCTGGGCGACCGGGTCGTCGAGATGCGCCTCGGCGGCACGCCCATCGATCCCGCCGCGACGTACCGGGTGACCACGAACGACTTCCTGGCCAACGGTGGCGACGGCTTCACCTCGCTCACCGCCGGCACCGACCGGGTCACCGCGCCCGGTTTCGACGTGGACGCGCTCGTCGCGTACCTCGGGGCCAACGCCCCCGTTGCTCCGGGTCCGGGCGACCGCATCACGAAGGCCGCGTGATCATGTCTCAATCTGTGCACAGGCCACTTGCGCCGGGGCGATCTCGTGTCATACTCGACGGCGTGATCCAAGCGGCGCGATTTTTCTACTACGGCACCGGGAGTCCGGCAGCCGTGGGTCGCGCCTGATCGCACAGGACCTACGAAATGCCCCGGGCTCCCAGAGCCCGGGGCATTTTCGTGCCCCCCGGGCTCGACGGGTCCGGCGATGACCGAGGAGCGCACCGACATGAACGCCACAGCGATGCCCGACACGCAAACGGCCGACGACCGCATCACCGACCTGCGACGACGCATCGACGAGATCGATCAGGAGTTGATCCAACTCTGGCGCGAGCGGGCCGCCATCTCACAGGAGGTCGGCGCCACCCGCGTCGCCGCCGGCGGGACGCGCCTGGTGCTGGCCCGCGAACAGGAGATCCTGGCACGCTTCCGCGAGGCGCTGGGCGAGGACGGCACGCAACTGGCGATGCTCATCCTGCGCGCCGGCCGCGGCCGCCTCGTCTGACCCGTCGATCCGGACCCGTCGACCTCGCGGCCGGCGGATCTTGGCAGTCGTAGGATCGGGACCGTGAGCTTTCCCCCGAGCGTCGAGCCCCTCCCGGATGTCAAGCGCGTGCTGGGCGTCTTCGCCCACCCCGACGACGTCGACTTCGGGGCGGCGGGCACGGTGTCACGCTGGGCCGCCGACGGCCTCGCCGTGGCCTATCTGCTGATCACCCGGGGCGACGCCGGTGGCTTCGACGACCGGCCCCGCTCCGAGATGCCGGTGGTGCGCGAGGCCGAGCAGCGGGCGGCGGGGCAGGTGCTGGGCGTATCCGACATCGAGTTCCTGGACGGGTACGCCGACGGCACGCTGATCCCGTCGATCGAGCTGCGCCGGGACATCTGCCGGGCGATCCGGCGGTTCCGGCCCGACCGGATCCTGACCACCTCTCCCCTGCGCCGGTGGGAACGCATCGCCGGCCCGAGCCACCCCGACCACCTGGCCGCCGGCGAGGCCACGACGTGTGCCATCTACCCCGACGCCCGCAACCCGTTCGCCTTCCCGGAGCTGATGCGCGAGGGTCTGGAACCGTGGGTGGTGCGGGAGGTGTGGTACATGGGTGGTCCGAACCCCGACCACCTGGTCGACGTGACCGACGTATATCCCACGAAGCTGGCGGCGTTGCGGGCCCATGTCTCACAGATCAGCCACATCGACATCGACGCCGTCATGCGCGACCGGATGGTGACGATGGCCCGCGCCGGCGGGCTCCCCGAGGGTCGCCTGGCCGAGGCGTTCACCATCCTGCGTACGGAGTAGCACGCCCTCAATCCCTGATGCGCAGCGCCTTTCTGGCAACGCCGACGAAATCGTCACGCACGGCATGGGACTCGCTGAACAACTCGGCCAGTTTGACCTGCCGGTCGGCTTCCTGTCTGGACGCGCAGAGCCTTTCCAGCATGTCCGACAGCCGATCCGCGGCCTCCCGGACGCTCTTGGACGCCAGAAGCGACAACTCCATCTTCACGGCCATGAAATCGTTGTACTCGTCGAAGCGGTCCAGATCCAACGCCGCGTCATTGAGCCATTCGTTGTAGAGCCTGCGGGCCGCCATGTTGTAACAAGCGACAAAATGCGCGTACAGCTTGCGGCGCTCGTCGTGCCACCGGTACCGATCCTCGCGCGCTGCCCTATGCCGTTCCAGAACGAAGGTCGACAGTTGTGCCAGCACAACTCCGAAAAGCGCGAAAGAGCCCGTCAGCCCGAAAACCCACCAGGGCTGGCCCAGTGTCACGCGGCAAAGAATAGTACGGAAACCGTACGGTCATCAATCGCTCGGGTTCACACCAGGCGGCGGTCGGCCGCCCACCGCGACAGCTCGTACCGGTTGGACATCTGCAGCTTTCTCAGCACGTTGGACACATGTGTCTCCACCGTCTTGATGGAGATATAGAGCTCCTTGGCGATCTCCTTGTACGCGTACCCGCGGGCCAGCAGGCGCAGTACCTCGCGTTCCCGGTTGGTCAGCTGATCCAGCTCGGGATCGGCGACCGGAACGTCGGGCCGGGAGGCGAACGCGTCGAGCACGAAGCCGGCCAGCCGCGGGCTGAACACGGCGTCGTCCTCGGCCACCCGGCGCACGGCGTCGGCCAACTGCTCCGGCGAGATCGTCTTGGTGACGTAGCCCCGGGCGCCGGCCCGGATGAGCCCGATCACGTCCTCGGCCGCGTCCGACACCGACAGGGCCAGGAACTTGACCCCCGGCTGGGTACGGCGCAAGGCCTCCAACACCGCCCGGCCGCCGCCCTCGGGCATGTGCACGTCCAGCAGCACCACGTCGGGCTGCATCCGCGTGATCCCGGCGATCGCCTCCGGCACCGTGCCCGCCTCGCCGACCACGTCGACGAAGTTGCCCAGCTCGGCCCGAACCCCGGCCCGGAACATGGCGTGGTCGTCGACCAGGAACACCCGCAGCCGTCGCTCCGGCTCGCTCACCTGACTCACCTCGTTCACTGCCGACCCTCCGTCGCAACCACCCGGGTCCTGGGCAGGGTCAGCTCTACCTCGGTACCCTCACCGGGCGCCGAACGAACCTGGGCTCGCCCGCCGTGCCGGTGCATCCGTCCGATGATCGAGCCTCGCACGCCATGCCGGTCGTCGTCCATAGTGGACATGTCAAACCCCACCCCGCGGTCACGCACGTACACGCTCAGGGTCTCCTCCTCGGCCTCGGCGTAGAGCGAAACCGTACCGACCTTGGCGTGGCGCGCCGCGTTGACCAGTGCCTCGCGGGTGGCCGCGACCAACGCCGTGACGCCCTCGTCGTTTTCGGCGTCGCCCACGATGACGGTCTCCACCGTGATCGCGAAGGCGTCCTCGACCTCGGCCGCCGCCTGCTCCAGGGCCGCGGCGAGGCGTTCGGTGGGCGACGCGCTCGGCTTGTAGAGCCAGTTGCGCAGGCTTCGCTCCTGGCCGCGGGCCAGGCGGACGACGCTGGACGCGTCGGCCGAGTTGCGCTGGATCAACGCGAGCGTGTGCAGCACCTGGTCGTGCACCATGGCCGCCACCTCGGCCCGCTCCTGCTCGCGGATCCGCGCGACCCGCTCCTCCCGGAGCTGGCCGATGACCCGGTTCAACAACGGGGCCAGCGTCAGCACCAACCCGGCCAGCGCCAGCAGGGAGAAGATCAGACCCAGCAGGACGTCGGAGTAGTCCACGTTGCCGATCGGAGCGAAGAACCCGAGGATGCCGATGATCCCGATGATGATCAGAAGGCCGCCGCCGAGGACCCGGACCAGGTACCAGCGGCGCACGCCCTCGGTCTCACCCTCGACCGCCCTCCGCCAGGCGTTGGCCCGGGACGGGTCGAGCTCGCGTCGGCGGCGCTGGGGGTCCGTCTGGTGCCAGATGATCCCGGCGCCCAGGGCGACCAGCGTGATGAGCCCGACCAGCGTCGCGTCGATCCCGGACCCCTCGAACTGCAACTGGAGCATGATCACACCGAGGGCGAGCGCGAACAGCCCGATGGCCTGCAGAGCGGCGCCGGCTGGGCGGCGCCGGCCGGTCCCGCGCGCGGCGACCGGGAGCACCGCCCAGAAGCCGATGTAGAGGAGGGCCCCGAGGCCGTTGGCCGCGAGCAGCGCCACGAACGCCACCCGGACCACGACCGCCGGCAGGCGCAGATGCTCGGCCACGCCGGCGGCGACGCCCGCGACGATCCGGCCGTCCCGGTCGCGATACAGGCGGCGTGGAGGGTATGCGAAGCGCGGCCCGGGGGCCGTGGCCGGAGTCTCCGGCGGCCGGGGCGGCGATGTCGTGGGCTCGATGGTCATACTTTCCGGATCGGTCTGGCTCCCACGATGGTCACACGTTCACCGCGCGAGCGACCAGGGGATCTCCCCCGATCTGGGCGGCGACCGAAAGCCAGGGTCGGCTCAGGGTCAGCGCCGGAGGCGGGCCAGGTACGGTTACCCCCACCATCGAAGCATGACGGACGAGCGTCCCACATCCGACCCGGCGGACGAGCCCAAGCCGGACGCACCCTCATCCACGTCATCGTGGCCCGAGCCGCCCGCGGCCGCGCCGCCTTCGGCGTCCACGCCGCCCTCCGCGCCCCCGTTCTCCGCGCCCCCACCCACCCCGCCGCCGCCCGGCGCCGGCGGGGTCGGGCCGCCGACCGGCCAGGCGGGCCCGCCTCCCTTCGGTGCACCGCCGTTCGGCGCACCGCCGGGCCCGCCGCCCTACGGCCCGCCGCCGGGCACCGAGCAGCCACCTCCGATCACCGCGTTCGCCTGGCGGCACGGACTCGTCCGCCCCACCAAGGGCCGGCTGCTGGCCGGCGTGTGCGCCGGCTTCGGCCGCGCGACGAACACCGATCCGATCCTGTGGCGGGTCGTGCTCGCCGTGTTGGCCCTCTTCGGCATCGGGATCATCGCCTACCTGGTCGGGTGGCTGTTCGTGCCGGCCGAGGGCGACACGGCGACGCCGGTCGAGGCACTGGTGGGTCGGGGACGATCGTCCACATCGGCAATCCTGACCGTGATAGGTGGTGTGATCATGCTGATCTCGGCAGGCGTCGCCCTGTCCGAGCCGTTCCGCCCGGGACTGTTGGGGGCGATCCTGTTGGGCGGTGCGGTGCTGCTCCTGCTGCGCGACCAGAGGGGGAAGGTACGGGCGGCGGGAGCCGCCCCGGTGGCCGCTCCGATGTGGTCGACGACCACGGGACCGGCCGCCGGGGCGGCGACACCGCCGGGAGTACCCCCGGTCGGCACGCCCGAGCCGATGACGCCGGCCGAGCCGCGAACCTCGCCGCCGTTCGCGCCGTACGGCCCGTTCGCACCGGGCCCGCCACCGGCCGCGGCGTACCCGGGCGGCCTGCCACCGCAGCCACCCGTGCCGTCACCTCCGGTCTTTCCGCCCCGGCCGCCGGCACCCAAGCCCCGCCGCCCGCGCTCCCGCCTCGGACTGCTGATCCTGTCGGTGGGCCTGATCGTCGTGGGCGCACTCGCGATCGTCGACCTGGCCGGCTTCCACATCCCGCCCGGCGGCTACGCAGCCGCCGCGCTGGCCACCGTCGGGTTTGGACTGATCCTGGGTGCCTGGTACGGGCGCGCCCGCTGGATGATCGCGCTCGGCGTGATCCTGTCCATCTCCGTCGCGCTCAGCGTCGGGGTCGACAAGATGGGCGAGCAGCGCTGGTTCGAGGGCTTTCCGGTCCAGTGGACGCCGATCTCGGCCGACGAATTGCAGAACAGCTACTCGCACGACTTCGGCGACGCCACGCTGGACCTCAGCCTGGTCGACTTCGCCGAGAAGCCGGGGGGCGTCTACTACGTGGACGTCAAGGTCGACTGGGGCGACCTGAGCATCATCGCCCCGCCGAATGTGGACCTGTACGTGAACGCGCATGTCGACGTGGGCCGGGCCGACGTGCTGGGCCGCACGTGGGCCGGCCTCGATGCCGGTACACAGTCCATCGTGGACTATGGCGCGGACGGCCAGGGCGGCGGCGAGTTGCACATCGACGCCCGCACCGACGTTGGAAAGCTGGAGGTACGGCGATGAGGCGACACACCACCGACATGGTCTCGCTGGTCTTCGGGATCGCGTTCGTCGGCATAGCCGCGTGGTGGCTGATCGGCCTGTATCTCGACATCAGGGTGCCGCACCTGGGCTGGTTCGCGGCCGGCGGCCTGATCCTCTTCGGCCTCTTCGGCGTGTTCGCCAGCCTGCGCGGGAGCGAGTCCACCCCGCAAGCCGGGGAGTCGCCGTCGCGGGCCGACGAGCCGGCCCGCCTCGACGAGCCGACCAGGCTCGACGAGGAACCGGAGCCGGCGCACGGCCCGCCGTCCTCCCCCTGACGGCGTCTATGCTGGCTGTTCGGGCGGGAAGGAGTCAGCGCGATGAGGACCGGAGCGTGGACAGAGATGACCATCGGTGACCGGTTCTCATCCCGGCTGGGCCCGATCGCAGCGAACGCCCTGGCGGCGGACCTCGCCCGCCACCCCGGTCCGAAGCACGGCCTGCTCCTCGGCGCGGCCGCCGGCTCCCCGGTGCTCGACGCCGCCATCGACGCCCTCGGACCGGACGACACCCTGACGGTCGTGGCCGGGGACGAGGCCACCGAGGTCCGCGATCACGCGATCCGGGCCGGCGATTGGGTGGAGCGCCGGGTGCGGGTCGTTGGGACGCTCGCCGAGGCGGATCCGGCCGACTCGGTGATCCTCGGCGACATCCCCTCCGGCGGGGCGGACGGGGTCCGCGCCGAGCTGGACGGGCTAGCCAAGCACCTCAACCCGGGCTCCGTGGTCAGCGTCGCGGTGCCCGCGGGCCGGCTCCTGGCCGGCGCCGCCGGCGAGGAACTGGACCGCCAGGTCGCGCTCTTCGGCGTCGGCAGCGATCTCGTGCTGCGCAACGTCCCGCCGGTGCGTGTGCACCGACTGCGCTTCAGCCCGGCCGAGCCGGCGCTGGCCGAGCGCCTGACTCCGCTGCGACGTACCAGCTCGGTGAAGCTGGGCGGCCTGCGGTTTGACTCGAGCGGCGTCGTCGCGGCGGCCATCTGCCTCGGCGCGGCCGCGCTGTTGCGCCGCCGCTCCCGCCTCTGGGTGCTGCCGGCTCTCGCCGCCGCCCCGGTGGCCGCGTTCTTCCGCGACCCGGACCGTGCGGTGCCCGAGGACCCGTCGGCCATCGTGGCGGCCAGCGACGGCAAGGTCCTCTCGGTGGACCGGGTCAGCGACGACCGGCTCGGCGACGAGGAGTTCCTGCGGATCGCCGTGTTCCTGTCCGTCCTGGACGTGCACGTCAACCGGTCGCCCGTGGCCGGCCGGGTCGTCGACCACTTCGTCGTCGACGGCGGGTTCGCCGCCGCGATGAACCCGATCGCCGAGCACAACGTCTCCGCGTACACGCTCATCGAGACCACCCGGGGCCCCGTCGCCGTGGCCCAGCGGACGGGTCTGATCGCCCGCCGCATCGTCCACCGCTCACCGGTCGGCTCGCTCCTGGCCCGCGGCGAGCGGTTCGGCCTGATCAGGTTCGGCTCCCGTACGGATGTGTACCTGCCCGCGGACGCCGCCACGGCCGCCGTGTCGGTCGGCGACCGCGTGGCCGGCGGCGAAACCGTCATCGCCCGCTGGACCTAAGATCGCGGCAATATCGACGATACTGTCGCTTCAGGGCCGTCTGAGGCGACAACTTTGGCAAAGTTGTCGCGGGGAAGTTGTCGCGGGGAAGTTGTCGCGGGTCAGCCGGCGACGGCGGGGGCGGCTGGTGGAGTGGGCCGGCGGCGATGGAGCACCCAGACCAGCGGGCCGCTCAACACGTACGCCGCGACCACGGCCGCGAATGTGCCCGGCACGCTGATCATCGCGCAGATCGCGGGGAAGACCCACAGCCACAGCGGCAGCCGGATCAGGCGGGCCAGCTTCGCGTACGGGAATGAGGTGACCATCGCGAGCGCCAGCGCGGCGACGGCGACGGCGCTGGCCACGGGCGGCAGGTCGGGCCCCACGAGTACGTGCAGCGCGAGGACGGCCGCCGTCATGGTCGTCGGCACACCGCAGAAGTAGCGCCCGTTCTTGGGCGACACGTTGAACCGCGCCAGCCGGATCGCGGCGCAGACCGCGATCAGCGCGCAGGCCGGGGCGGCCGCGACCGGGCTCGTGCCCTGCGCGATCATCCACTGGTAGAGCACCACCGCGGCGGCCACGCCGAAGGACGACAGGTCGGCCAGCGAGTCCATCTGCGCGCCGAACGGGCTGGCCACCGAGAAACGCCGAGCGAGCCCGCCGTCGAGGCCGTCGCACACGACGCAGGCCAACAGCGCGATCGCGGCCAGCTTCAGGTCGCCGGCGATGGCCAGGAAGATCGCGGTCATGCCCAGCATCAGGCTGGCCACCGTGAACCCGTTGACGACGGCGAACTTCACCCTCCGGGCCGGCGTGCGCTCGCCCGGCAGCAGGGGAATCGAAACGGGGACGTTCGCCGCGGTGGCCGAGTGGTCGCGCCCCACCGTGGGGTCGAGCACCGCGACACCGGGCGACCGACGCCGCGTGCGGGCCTGCTCGGGGAAGATGATCTGCTCCCCGGCCCCGGAGGTGGAGACGGTGCGGCGGCGACCGCGGGCCACCCGTACCAGTACCTGTGTCGCCCTCGAGCCGCTCCGGCGCAGCCGGGCCCACCGGCGGCCGGCGGGACGGGGTGAGTCGATACTCCGGCGCCGGCGCCAGACTCTCGCCACGGCCTAACCTCCTGGTAGGGACACATCCACACCTTGCCGGCCAATGGCGCGCGGGTTGCGGGCAGGTGACCGGCGAGGCGCCCTACACCATCGCATACGCGTGCACGTTTGGCGATGGTCCGAAGGACCACACAAATCCCGTAACCAGGCGAATATCCGTACAGAACGGCATCGACCGGGCTCGTCCGAGCGTAGCATCATAGTGGCCCAGCGCCCACTGTCCGCGACCGGCGTGAGGAGACCTTCCTCACTCCGCCGCTATCAGCAGGGCCAACGCCTCCCGTGCCACCTCGCTGAGCGGCAGCCGGGCGGCGGCCTCGGGCAGATACCAGGCGGCGGCCGTGGTGGATCCGCGCGACTCCACGACACGGGGCTCCGTCGGTTCATCCACGCGGACGCGGAACACGACGCGGACGCCGTGCCAGTCGATCGGTACCCCCTCAGGCCCGACGGCGTTGTAGTGGTGCCGGTGCGACACGTTGATCAGACGGTCGATCCGGCCGCGCTGGTCGGTCTCCTCGACCAGCTCCCGGAGCAGTCCCGCGGCGGCGCCCTCTCCGAAGTCGGTGCCGCCGCCGGGCAGGTGCCAACGGCCGGCGCCGGGATAGTCCGGGGAGATCAGCGTGAGCAGCACCCGGCCCGCGGGGTCGGTGACGACACCGTACGCGGCGAAGCGCTGATGGCGGCGCGATCCCGGCGGCACCGCGGACTGCCACGGCGCCACCGTCGACGCGGGCGGCTCGTCCGGGCTGGATACGCCGAGCAGGCGGGCGGCGAACGGCATCAGCGGCAGGGCGTCGAGGCCGTCCGGCCGCACCCACGCCACCTGATCGCTGCTGCCACCGGCCTCCGGCCGCAACCGGCCGTCCAGCACCCGGACATCGAAGATCAGTCGATCCTGGTGGCGCAGTGTGGCTATGTCCGAGAGCCGGCTGACGTCGGTGAGCACGTCGCGAACGCCCTCCACCGCGACCCGCAACCCGGTCTCCTCCTCGAACTCGCGCACCACGGTGTGCTCCGGATGTTCGCCGTGCCGCACGCCGCCGCCCGGCAGCAGCCAGCGCCCGCGGCTGGCCTGTCCCCCGGCCGCGCGGACGAGCAGGACCCGTCCCTCGTCGTCGCGACACAGTCCGTACGCCGCGATCCTGCGCCGCAGATCCACCAGTCGACGGTACCGGGGGCCTACGCGGGCTCGGCGGCACTGCGGGCGAGCGCCTCGGTGGTGACGTCGGTGACCGCCAGCTCCCCCACGGTGCCGGCCCGGAACCAACGGGCCTCGGCCGTGGAGCCGCCCGGATCGAGCACGCGCGGACGGGTGGGCCGGTCGACCATCACGCGGTAGAAGGCCCGGATGCCGTGCCAATCGATCGGGTACCCCTCGGGCCCGAGGCTGGCCGCGTCCCGGTGGCTGGCCACGCCGAGCAGGGCCAGCAGGCGGCCGCGCTGCCCGGTCTCCTCGGCCAGCTCGCGGATCAGCGCCGCGCTCGGCTGCTCGCCGTAGTCCGTGCCGCCGCCGGGAAGGTGCCAGCGGCCACCACCGGGGTAGCCGTCGGCGATCCGGGTCAGCAGCAGCCGCCCGCCCGGATCGGTGGCGACCGCGTACGCGGCGAAGCGCTGGGCCCGGTGCAGGCCGTCCGGCCCGGGCACGGCATGGAACGAGGGCAGCTCGGGCGGCTCATCCGGGCGTACGTCCGGCCGGCCGGCGGGCAGACCGAGTACCGACGCGGTGAACGGACGAAGGGCCAGGCCGGCGAGGGCGTCCGCGGTCAGGAATCGGGCCAGGTCGGTCGCCTGGTCGACCCGGTCGCGCAGGATGCCGCCGCGCACGCCCACCTCGTAGACCAGGCGGTCGGTGTGGATCGCCACGCCCCGGCCGGGCAGCGCCCGCAGGTCGGTCAGCACGTCGACGAGGCGGCCGACGCTGACCGACAGGCCCGTCTCCGCGGCCGTCTCCCGCACCACCGTGTCGACCGGGTTCTCGCCGTGGTCGACCGCGCCGCCGGGCAGCGACCACGCCCCCGCCGTGCCCGACCGGTCCGACGCGCGCACCAGCAGCACCCGACCGTCGCGGTCGGCGCAGATTCCGTAGGCGGCGATCCGCCGGACGGGCTGGAGCGCGGAGGCCACGCCAAAAGTGTGCCAATAACCCGACACCTCACGAGGGGCACTGTCAGATCTACGACACCCGATCTGCCCAGGTCAGCGCGCTGGGGGTCAGTTCCCGATGAAGTCCAGGATGTTGATGATGCCCGGCCCGAGCACCACGATGAAGATCGCCGGGAACAGGCAGAAGACCAGCGGGAACAGGATCTTGATGGGTACCTTCTGCGCGGTCTCCTCGGCGCGCTGCCGCCGCCGGATCCGCATCTCCCGCGACTGCTCGCGCAGCACGTTGGCGATAGGCACACCCAGTTCGGTGGCCTGGACGACGATCGCGCAGAAGGAACGCAGCTCGTTGATGTTCGTCCGCTGGCCCAGGCCGCGCAGGGCGTCCACACGCGACCGTCCGATCTGCATCTCCTGTATGACCCGGGCGAACTCGCCGGCCACCGGACCCCGGCCGTACCGGGTGATCTGCGTGAGCGCCGCGTCGAAGCCGAGGCCGGCCTCGACGCTGACCGTCAGCGTGTCGAGGATGTCGGGCAGCGTGCGGGCGATCTTCTCCTGGCGGTTGTACGCCAGCTGGTAGACGATCATGTCGGGCGCGAAGAAGCCACCGACGGCGCCGACGAGACCGCCGACGAGGGCCCCCAGTCCGCCGCCGAAGAGCACGCCGATGATCGCGCCGACGACTCCGAACACGATCAGGCCGAGGCCCTTGATCTCGAAGACGCGATCCACGGTCCAATAGGGAGGATTGCCGGCGTAGTCGAGCCAGCGTCGCAGCCGGGCCAGCGCCGTGCCCGGCGTGGCCGCCCGGCCGAGCTGGGTCATCCGTCCGCTGACCGGCAGCGGCACGCCTCGCGCGCCCTCCCCGCGGCCCGCCCCGTACACGCTGTTGATGGCCGAGAGGCCCCGCGAAACGCCGGCCCGGGTCAGCGTGGCGACGGCGATGTTGGCCAGCACCACGGCCATCCCGACGAAGAACGTCACGACCGCGGCGGTCATGAGTACGGCGGTCAACAGGTCCATGCTCAGGCCTCCACCCTGATGATGCGGGACATCCAGAAGACGCCGAGGAGGAACAGCATGACGCCACCGACGACCATGACGATGCCCTCCGCCGTGGTGACCAGCGGCGTGAGGTAGTCCCGGCGGAAGAACAGCATGAACATGGCCAGCGCGACCGGCAGGGCGATGAGGACCCAGGCGGACAGGCGACCCTCGGCGGAGAGCGCGCGCACGTGCCGGCGCAGCCGGGCCCGCTCGCGCATCGTGTCCACAGTGGTCTGAAGCACCTCGGCCAGGTTGCCGCCGACCTCGCGTTGGATGCGCACGGCCATCACGGCCCACCCCAGGTCGTCGCTCTCGGTGCGCTGGGCCAGGCGCTCCAGGGCATCCGAGACGTCGGCCCCGAGGCGGTGTTCGGCGACGGCCCGACCGAACTCGGAGGCTACCGGCTCCGGAGCCTCCCGGACGAGCGCGTCGAGGGCCTGCGGCAGCGAGAATCCCGCCTTGAGCGATCCGATGACGAGCTGGAGCGCGTCGGGCAGCTGGTCGGCGAAGTGGTTGGCCCGGCGGTCGGTCCGGACCGTCAGGAAGAGCAGTGTCCCCAACCATCCGATCACGACACCCATCGCCGCCCCGGCCAGGCCCGCCAGCGGAAACAGCAGCGCGGAGACGGTGATGACGGCGCAGAACCGCAGCAGCACCCACTCGTGCGGCTTCAGCCGCAGGCCGGCCCGCTCCAGGCGCAGCGCTATGCGGTCCTCCATCCCACCGCGGACCACCGACGCGGTTGCCGCCAGCGCCGTGCGGGCGAAGACGCTTCCGGCCGGCGCCTCGTCCGGCTTGGCCGCCAGCGCGGCCCGGGCCGGGCCGAAGTGCTCGATCTGCTTGATCCGGTCGTGCTTGGGCGAGCGCGGCCAGGCCAGGGTCAGCCCGACCATGATGAGGGCGACGAACAGGAACGCCCCGAGCACATAGGCCAGCCAGCCCGGTATCCAGGCGTAGCCCGACGGCGCCGCCTCGGCCGCGGACACGACCGCGGACCCGAACGTGACGAGGGCGGACCCGGTGACCCCGGCCCCGTCCAGCGACACCTGCAGGGTCGCCGACCGGGCGGCCAACCCGTTGGGCACCTCGGCCGTGACCGTCACCGGCGTCGGAAACGCCGACGCGGCGGCCGATATCGACGCGCCCAGTTCGGTGGGATCGGCCGCGGGCAGAAGGCGTCCGTCGGTCGCCGTGGTCACCAGGTCCAGGCCAGTCGCCGCGCCGCCGCTGCCGAGCGCGACGGCGTCCACGCGCACGCCGGCGGCCGCGAGCCGGTCGCCGACGACCGACGGAGCGGCGCCGGAGACCACATCGGTGCCGTTGGCCAGCACCATCAGCCGGCGGTCGTCGTCGGACCCGAACCCGGCCGCGCGCAGCGACTCGGCCGCCAGCAGCATGGCGTCATAGGCCGCGCCGTCGCCGGTACGGGTGAGCTTGTTGGCGGCGCTCGTGAACGCGGCCCGGTCCGCCGTCGGGTCCAGCACCACGGTCGGCGGCGCCGTCGACACCAGTCCGATGTGGACATCGGGCGGGAGGGCGGTGGCGATGCGGCCCGCCGCCCCGGTGGTCGCGGCGAACGCCTCGGCCGCCAGGCGGAAGCTCGTGTCGACCACGACCATCAGGCCCCGCTTGGGCAGGCCGGCGCCGGTCGCACCGGCCCTGGCCGCGATCGTCAGGGCGGTCGGCCCCACGGCCACCCGCAGCTTGGCCGGGTCCAGGGTCACGCCGTCGGGCAGATCGCGCGCGGTCACGACGAACGTCGCCGCCCCCGGCTCGGCGGTGAACCCCGAAACCACGAGGCGCGGTTCGGGCGCCGCGCCGGCCGGCCGCGCCGGGATCGCCACGAACGCCACCAGCACGGACGCCACGATCAGCGCCACCCGCCGGCGCATCACTCACCGCTCCACTGGAAATGCGGGTAGGACGGCTGGGGCTTCGGGCCGTTCTCCGGCGCCGGCGGGACCGCGCCCGGGACGAACATCTCCGGCGAGATGGTCACGCCGGCCTCGGCGAACCGGTCGAGGAACGCCGGCTTGGTGCCGGTCGGCTTCAGCGTGCCGCGATAGCGCCCGTACTCGTCCAGGCCGGCCCGGAAGTCGAACAGGAAGATGTCCTGCAGGATGATGGTGTCGCCGTCCATCCCGAGCACCTCGGTGACGTGGGTGATCCGCCGGCTTCCGTCCTTGAGGCGCGCCTGATGGATGATGAGGTCGAGGGCGGAGGCCGCCTGTTCCCGGATGGCCCGCACGGGCAGATCCATGCCGGCCATCAGCACCATCGTCTCCACGCGGGCCAGCGAGTCGCGCGGGGAGTTGGCGTGCACCGTGGTCAGCGAGCCGTCGTGACCGGTGTTCATGGCCTGCAGCATGTCGAGCGCGGCGCCGTCGCGGACCTCACCGACCACGATGCGGTCCGGTCGCATGCGCAGCGAGTTGCGTACCAGATCCCGTACCGTCACCTGGCCCCGGCCCTCGATGTTGGGCGGGCGGGACTCCAGGCGGAGCACATGGTCCTGGTTCAGCTGCAACTCGGCCGCGTCCTCGATGGTGATGATGCGCTCCTCGGCCGGGAGGAACTGCGAGAGCACGTTCAGCGTCGTGGTCTTGCCGGTACCCGTACCGCCGGAGATGAGGATGTCCAGCCGGGTCCGCACGCAGGCGGCGAGGAAGTCGGCCACCGGCTTGGTCAGCGTGCCGAAGCTGATAAGGTCGTCCATTCCGTACGGATCCGCGGCGAACTTGCGGATGGTGAGCACGGCGCCGTCGATGGCGATGGGCGGCAGTACCGCGTTGATGCGGCTGCCGTCGGGCAGCCGGGCGTCGACCATCGGACTGCCCTCGTCGACCCGCCGGCCGACGCGAGCGACGATCTTGTCGATGATGCGGCGCAGGTGGTCCTCGTCGATGAAGGCGGCGTCGACCGGGAGGATGCGGCCGAACCGCTCGACGAATATCTGGTCCGGCCCGTTGACCATGATTTCGCTGACATCCGGGTCGCGCAGCAGCGGTTCGAGCGGCCCGTGGCCGAGAATCTCGTCGCAGATCTCCGCGGTGATGCGCGTGCGGTCGGCCGCCGTGAGTGGCGTCTCCTCCCGGTTGAGCACCTCCTGCAGCGTGTCCCGTACCCGCTGCTCCAGGACCTCGACCGAACGCTCGTTGTACAGCTGAGGGCCCAGAATCTCCTGCAGCTCGCGGTGGACCCGGCGCCGGATGTCGGCCAGTGGTCCGGTGGTACGGGAGACCGCGGCGGCCAAGCCGCGCAACGGCTCCGGCCGGTCGCCCGGTCGGCGTTGGGCGAGACGTTCGGCCAAACTCATCTAGTTCGCCTCCGCCTCGCTCGTTCCTCGCTCGGACGTCGACTCACGCTGCTCATCTAGTTCGCCTCCGCCTCGCTCGTTCCTCGCTCCGACGTCGACTCACGCTGCTCATCTAGTTCGCCTCCGCCTCGCTCGTTCCTCGCTCCGACGTCGACTCACGCTGCTCATATCCTTCTCACCTGTTGCGGCCGAGCAGCGCGCGCAGGCCGCGCGACGCCGGCTCGCCGATCGTCGGGCTGGCCAGGCGGCCCAGCGCGAAATCGCGCACGGCCCGGCTGACCGGATGCTGCGGGTTGTCCACCATGATCGGTACCCCCCTGTTGATGGAGACCGGCACATCGCGACTGGACGGCACATGGGCCGAGATCGGCGCTCGGATGACCCGCTCGATGTCCGACGGAGTCAGGCCCACCTTGGCGTCCGACCGGTTGAGCACGACGAGGCGGCTCTCCTTCGGCAGGTCCAGCAGGTCGAACGTGTCCAGGGCGATCCGCAGGTTCTTCAGCGCGGGAATGTCCGGTGTGGTCAGTAGAACGTGGATATGTGACGCGTCCAGAGCGGTCAGCACGTGGTCGGTGAACTGGGGCGGCGTGTCCACCACGAGAAAGTCGAACATGCCCCGCGCGATGCGCAGCACATCGGCCACGAGCCCCTGCGTGACGCGCTCCGCCTCGGCCGGGCCGGCCGGCGCGAGCAGCGTGTCCAGGCCCGGCGCGTACGGCGTGAGCATCGCCCGCACCGAGGTCTCGTCGAGCTGGTCACCGAGCCCGACGGCGTCGGCGATGCTGCGCTCGGGCACGAGTTGCAGGATGATCGCGACGTCGCCGAACGCGAGATCCAGATCGACCAGCCCGACGCGACGGGCCCCACCGGCGGCCAGCGCCACCGCTATGTTCGTGGCCAGCGTCGTCTTGCCGCAGCCGCCCTTGGCCGCGAACACGGTGACGACGCGCGCGTCGAACTCGGCGCCGCCCGCCGCCGGCCGGCGCGGCACGGCCGGGCTCATCTGCCGCGAGACCTCGAGCGAGCGGGCGCACGCGGCCAGCAGGCCGGCCGGGTCGCCGGCCGCCACGACCTCCCGCACACCGGATCGGATCGCCTCGCCGAGCAGGCCGACATCGAGCCGGTCCCGGATGAGCACGACGCCCAGCGTCGGCCGGTTCACCCGGTACTCGGCCGCGACGGCGAGCGCGTCGCCCAGGTCCACTCCGGGTCCGAGCACCACGAGCTGCTCGCCCAGGTCCTGGGTGAGCAGGTTGGCCAGGTCCGCCGCGGCCACCGCGGTGTGGACGTCACTGCCGAGCAGCACGGCGAACTGCTGAGCGTCGCGCCGGTGGGGCTCGTACAGGATCGTCATGTCACACCTCGCGAGCTACTTGAAGAGAGGGGAGGTTCCGTCGCCGGCGTCGGTGTTCTCGACCCCACTGCCGGTCTTGACTTCGACGGATTCGGTGAGGAGGCCAAGATACAGCGTGCCGGTGTTCAATCCGCCGATGAGTCGCTCGGCCTCCTGCTGGTTGACCGCCAGCGTCACCATCACGGTGTTGCGCTGGTTGGCCGCTCCCGTCACGGAATCCCCGTTGCTACGGCTCTGTTCGGACTGGTACGTCCCGACCGCGAGCACCTCGACCCGGGGCAGCAGGACGCGGGTCCGCTCGACGCCCAACTTCCGGCCGTTGCGGTCGATCAGCTCGTACGTCAGGAACACCACGACCTGCGCGCCCGGCTGCACGTAGCCGGCGACCTGCTCGGGTGCGCCCGTCTGCACCGTGACCGCCATCTTCCCCTCGGGCAGCGGCAGGCCGCTGGTCACCTGGCTCTGTTCGCCGAAGTGCGCGGCCAGCAGCACCTGCCCGACCGCGATGTTCGACGTGACGACCATGCGGTCGAGTTCGGGACTGATGTCGGACAGCGCGTCCGAGGGCACCGACGATCGGGGCATCCGCTCCAGCCGCATCATCTTGCCGTCCCGCACGCGGGCACCGGTGGTGCCGACGGAGATGCGCTTGGTGGCGATGGCCACCGTGACGGCGTCCTGGATGTTCGCTCTCGCTCGCGTGTCGGCGGACATGATGAGGAACAGGCCGCCGGCCGCGCCGAGGCCGGCGAGGGCGATGGCAATGGTGATGGCGAGAATCCGACGTGTCATGGGGTGTCCTGGTGGCTAGGGGTCAGGTCGCTGGGTTCGGACCGCTGAGGTCAGGGCGGGGGTCAACCAACAAGTCTCACGATGGCGTCGCCGGTGAGCGTGTAGAGAGGCATCGACTCGCCGGTGAAGACACCGGAAATGCAGCTGTACTCAGGGCCGCCCGTCGTCGTCTCGCACGGCAGGGTGTTCGTCAGTGTGGACTTCATCTGCTCGCCGGGGCCGTTGTTGAAGTAGTAGCCGGTCACCACGAACTTGGTCACGTTCACGATCCGGTAGTCGGTCCGCGTCGTTGTGGGATGCCTGTGCGCGTCGAACACGGGCACCCACACCGCCTGCCCGACGAGCGAGGCCAACGCGCTCCCGCACGTTGGCTCGTACGGCTGCGTGATGTCGGGCTCGTCGCCATGCATCTCGGCGTTCTCCGGCACCTTCGTCAGGCACTGGCCGTTCGAGTCCAGATAGCCCGCGTGATCGACCTGTAGCCAACTGCCCCCCGGCACCGGACCACACGCAGTGTTCTGCCCCTCGAGGAAGTTCACCACGTACTCATCACCGGGACCGTACGGCGGGCCCAACGGCGTCGCCGCATTCGTGAGCTCGCAGTCGCCAATCCCCATGCCCAGCACGTTGACCCGCTCCCACGTCACGCGGGCGCAGGCGCGGACCTCGGTGCCGTCACCGGCATCGCCGGCCATCGACTGCGCGAACACGGGTGGCAGCAGCCGCCGGCCGCCACTGAGCAAAGTGGTGAGTCGTACCTCGACGAACGGGCCCGACGGCGGGGTGCCCAGGCACCGGGTGAGGTTGGCCGGGCCGGCGGTGCAGGATTGCAGCTTGCCCGACAGGTTGCCGCAGACCTCTTGCACGTTGGCCAGACCGTCGGACGCGTTGTCGTTGGCGTACTCGCTGGCCAGGGAAACGAGCGCCGCCTCGTCGGCGCAGCGTGGCCGGTCGTTGGAGCACTCGCGGCCTATGGCCAGCGCCGCCGCGTCGGCCCCGGAGACCAGCTCCTCGCGCTCGGCGTAGAGGAGTCCGACGTCGATCGCGAGCGCGGCGAAGCCCATCAGCACCCCGCCGGCGAGCAATACGGCCACGACCGTGGCCACGGCGCCCCTGTCCCGCGCCGTGGCCAGGCGGCCGGTCATTGCAGGCATGGCATGACGCCCGTCGCCTCGAGGGTCGTCTCACCGAGGCCCGCGATCACGTTGATGGGGGTGATGTAGTGGAACTCGTGTGTGACGGTCGCGGTGGCGTTGGCGTTCGGGTCGTCCGGGTCGGCACAACCCGTGACGCTTTTCCCGACATCCATGCCCGCGACGACGTCGTCGATCCGGTCGTGGCCCTGGGGTACACCGAGGATCGCCGCGGCCCGGGCGCCTTCCCGGGCCGCCTCGTTGATGGTGATCTTGGCGTTGACCATCCGTCCAAAGTCGATGATCCCGAAGATGAAGAGCATGAGGACAGGCAGGAGCAGGGCGAACTCCACCGCCGCCGCTCCCCGGTCCCGCCGTCCCAGCCGTTCTCTCATCGCCACCTACGGAATCGTGTTCGGAATTGCGTCATCGCCGGATTGGAACAATCCCTCGACGAGCACGCCCAATGCCCCAATGCTCGCCGCGATAGCGATCGCAATGAATATTGCGATCAATGCGTACTCCACCGAACTCGCACCGTCGTCCTGACCGCGCCAGTCCAAGCGACCTGCCTCTCCGGGGCATCGGAGCGGTCGTGCGCCCGACATCATCGGCGGGCGCCCGGCGCAGTCGTGATGG
>Ga0307415_100000009_pt1 | contig 90122 bp, 83 predicted proteins | sample DK1Cmetagenome_FD_204524 | JGI IMG/M metagenome (GOLD analysis project Ga0307415, IMG submission 204524) | Maize rhizosphere microbial communities from greenhouse at UC Davis, California, United States - DK15-C-2 | ecosystem: Host-associated > Plants > Roots > Rhizosphere > Soil | place: USA... | reverse complement strand
TGACTCAGGTCCATGATCGGCGCGAGTTGACGTCCCCAACTCCATGATCGTGGGGATCACGGCCCCGACCGGGCGGCGGTGACTAGGGGACCGTGGTCGGGAGGGTGGTGGAGGCGCGGCGGGACGGGTGGCGACCCGTGAAGACGGCGTACCAGATCGCGAGCGCGGCGCAGCCGGCGCCGACGGCCAGGGTCACGCCGATGGAGTGGCCGTCGGGCGGCAACAGGATGGCGGCCAGGAACAGTCCGGTGACGAAGCACAGGTTCAGGGCGGTGTCGTTGACGCTGAACACGCGTCCCCGGTAGTCGTCCTCGCAGTGCACCTGCAGCGTCGTGTCGGTCACGATCTTCACGCCCTGCGTGGCCAGGCTGAACGCGCCGGCCGCCACGATCGTGAGTACGGGCTGGAACGGCGCGCCGAGGATCGGCAGGAACACCGCGAGGCAGCCGACCAGCAGCACCACCCAGCGTGACCCGCCGATCCGCCGTGTGATCGGCGGAGTGATGATGGCCGCGAGGAAGGCACCGGCCCCGACCGCGGCGACCACCGGAAGCAGGCCGGCCATGGAGGCGGCCGGGTCGTCGATGTTGTAGAAGTTCCGGTACAGCAGCAGGGTGAGCATGGCGAGCACGCCGTACAGGCCGCGCAGGCCCGCGTGCACCGCGATCACGGACCACGCCGCGGGCAGGTCGCGCAGGTGGACGAAGCCGGCGACCATGCCACGCGCGGTGTCGGCGGCCGCGCCGAGCACGGATCCCCGTACCCGTTCGGCGTCGTCGGGGCCGAGCTCGTACACCGTGAAGCCGATCAAGGTGATCAACGCCGACAGGCCGTACCAGAACGCGGCCGTCGCCGCGACGAGGCTGTACGGGTGGAACCCGGTGCCGGTCAGCTTCACCGCCACGCCGGCGGCGGCCAGCCCGCTCGAGTAGCAGATCGTCCCGGCCGTGTTGGCGAACGAGTTCGCGGTCACCAGGCGCGGCTCGTCCACGACGTGTGGCTGCGAGGCGGACAGTCCGGCCAGGAAGAACCGGTTCAGGGCGATGATGCCCAGCGCGATCGCGACGAACAGGGCGTCCACGTCGCCGTTCCACAGCAGCCAGGTCGCCGGCAACACGAGGGCGGCCCGGATGGCGTTGGCGACGAACAGGACCTGGCGTCGACTCCACCGGTCCAGGACCACGCCGACGAACGGGCCGAGCGCGGAGTACGGGACCAGCAGTATCGCGAAGCCGACCGCCACGCCGACGGCGTTGGCCGCCCGCTCCGGGTTGAACAGCACGCTGCTGGCCAGGCCCGCCTGGAACACGCCGTCGCCGACCTGGCTGCTCAGCCGCACCCCCAGCAGCCGCCGGAACCCGCGTCGCGCCAGAACCGCCCGGACATTGCCCGTGGTGACGGCCCGGGTCGGGTCGGGCGCGAGCGCGGAGTGCATGGTTTTCAAGGGTACGGGCTGGAAAGCCGGGAAATGGCCGGGAGGCAATGAACCAGACGTTACTTCTGTTCCACGGCCTTGGGTGGGGGCGTGCCGTTGCCGACCGCCTCGCCGGTCAACCGGGACAGCAGCCGCGTCAGGTCGACGCCGGTGAGGTCGGTGCCGAGCTGCAGACCCTGGGCCACGTTGGCCGCCACCGTCCGGGTCAGCGCGCTGGCACCGTCCGTCGAGATCACGGTCAGCTTGTCGACGGCCTTCAGCGGCGCCGACGCGGCCTCCACGACCTGGGGCAGCATGCGTACCAGGAGATCCAGGACGGCCGCCTCGCCGTACTGCTCGAACGCGTCGGCCTTGCTCTGCATCGCCTGCGCCTCGGCCTGTCCCCTGGCCAGGATGGCGGCCGCCTCGGCCGAGCCTTCGCGCTCGACCGCCTCGGCCAGCGCCGCCCGGCGGGCCCGCTCGCCCTCACCGGTGAGCCGGGACTGCTCGGCCGACGCCTGGGCCGCGGCGATCGTGGCCTGGCGCCGGGCGTCGGCGTCGAAAACCATCGCGTTCTTGGCCGCTTCGGCCTCCTGCTCGACCCGGTAGCGCGCGGCGTCGGCCGGCTTGCGCACCTCGGTGTCGAGCTGGCGCTGCTTGAGCTCGGCATTGCGCTCGGCCACCTTCTGCTGCTCGGCCAGGATGACCTGCTGCCGCTCGGCCTCGGCGATCGGACCGGCGGCGGCCGACTGGGCCTTCGCCGCGTCGATCTCGGCCTGGATCGAGGCCTTCTTCAGGGCGAGATTCCGCTCGGCCACCGCGATGGCCTCCTCGGCGAGCAGGCGCTCCTGCTCGGCGGCCTGGCGGGCCTTCGCCTCGGCGATCGCCGCGTCCTTGAGTACCCGGGCCGCCTCCGGCCGGCCGAGGTCCTGCAGGTACGAACCCTCGGCCACGATGTCCTGAAGCTGGAACGTGTCGAGCACGAGACCCTGGTTGGTCATGGAGTGCTCGGCCTCCTCCGCGACGGCCGAGGCGAACGCCGCCCGGTCCCGGATGATCTCCTCGATCGTGAGCCGGCCGACGATCGACCGCAGCGCACCGGCCAGCACCTCGCGGGTGAATTCGTCGATCTCCGCCTGCTGGTGGAGGAACCGCTGGGCCGAGGCCCGGATGGCGTTTTCGGTGCCGCCGACCTTGACGATCGCGACGCCCTGCAGGTGGGCCCGGATGCCCTGCTTGCTCACCGCGCCCTGGATCTCCACGTGGATGCGCCGGCTGGACAGGCCCATGACGTGCAGCTTCTGCACCACGGGTATGACGAACACGGACGCGCCCATGACCACCTTCTGGCCGGACAGGTCGGTCGCGAATGTGCCGTCCGCGGCCTCCACGGATCGGCCCTTGCGGCCGGTGATGATGAAGGCCTCGTTGGGGCCGGCGACCTTGATCCGGCTCAGGATCAGCATGACGAGCAGGAGTACGAGGAGCACGCCGCCCGCTATCGCGAGGAGCAGAGCCAACATTGGAGGTACTTCCTTTCACATGGCTTCAGACGCGCGTGGTCTCTTCCACCACCACGCTGGTGTCGGTCGGCGCCTCGACGACGAAGATGCGCGCGCCCATGGCCACCGGCTGGTCGGCGCGGGCGTTCAGCTTCACCGGCTGCCCGCCGATGATGACCCGGACCTCGCCGTACCCCGCGGCCGGGATCGGTGTGACCACCACGCCGAGGCGGCCGATGAGGTCGCCGCGCGTCGGGGTGGCGTCGGTGCGCATCCGGTTGGCCGCGCGGGCCAGCAGCATCGTCCCCCACGCGGTGGGGAAGGCGACGCCGACGCCGGCGATGAGCGCGGCCACGACGGCGGCGAACGAGCTCCCGCCGGACAGTCCGGCGGCGATGGCGCCGCCGAAGCCGAAGGCGCCCACGAACGCCGCGATCGCCGGCACGGAGAACGGCCCGTCGGCATCCGGGTGACCAATGTGGAGCAGATCGCCCAGGAGCAGCGAGCCCGCGAGCAGGACCACGCCGATGGCACCGATGACGAGGAACGTCACGGTCACCGCGCCCATGCGCCTCACCCCTAGGCCTTCCGTGGTGATCTCGAGGGTAGACCCGTGGCGCCAGTCCCGGGAAACCGTCGTACCCGGGGGGCACACTGGAAGCGTGATGTGGTCCGTGATCGAGTCGCCGATCGGTGCGATCGGTGTGGCGGTCGAGTCGGATGTGGTGGCCCGGGTCACGTTCGGGGCACCCACATCGCCGGGGCGGTTGTCGGTCGGGCCGGACTCGCCGGTCATGGTCGACGCGGTCCGGCAGCTGCGGGAGTATTTCGCGGGCGAGCGGACCGACTTCGACCTGCCGACGGTCCGGGCGGAGGGCACCGAGTTCGACCGGGCCGTGTGGGAGGCCATCGCCGGGATCCCGTACGGGGAAACGCGCAGCTACGGCGCGCTGGCCCGCGCGGTGGGCGACCCGCCGTACGCCCCGGCCGGCCCGGCGTCGTCCGGCGCCGCGCAGCGACCCGGCCAGGGCGCGGCCCAGGCGGTCGGCACGGCGTGCAATCGGAACCCGCTGCCGATCATCGTCCCGTGCCATCGGGTCATCGGCGCCGACGGCAAGCTCGTCGGCTTCGGTGGTGGGCTGGGCCGCAAGCGCTGGCTGCTCCAGCTCGAGGCGCGCGTCCACATCGAACGCACCTTCGCCCCGGACTGAACCCGTCACAAGTGCAAGACAGTTGTGGTCTCGGCAGTGCCGGGAGACCACAAGTGCAATGCACTTGTGCGGATCATGGCCCGCAACACCAGGGTCAGCGGTCGACGGTGCCGGCTATGAACGCCTCGATGGCCTCGCGGGCGTCGTGATCGGTGTACTGCACCGGCGGGGACTTCATCAGGTACGACGAGGCGGACAGGATGGGGCCGCCGATCTTCCGATCGAGGGCGATCTTCGCGGCCCGGATGGCGTCGATGATGATGCCGGCCGAGTTCGGCGAGTCCCACACCTCGAGCTTGAGCTCGGCGTTGAGGGGGACGTCGCCGAACGCGCGACCCTCCAGCCGGATGTAGGCCCACTTGCGGTCGTCCAACCACGGTACGTGGTCGGAGGGACCGATGTGGACGGTGCCCTTCTCCATCTCGTGGGGGATCTGGGACGTCACCGACTGTGTCTTGGAAATCTTCTTCGAGATGAGGCGGTCGCGCTCCAGCATGTTCATGAAGTCCATGTTGCCGCCGAAGTTGAGCTGGTACGTGCGGAGCAGCTCGACGCCGCGCTCCTCGAAGAGCCGGGCCAGGCCGCGGTGCACGATGGTCGCCCCGACCTGCGACTTGATGTCGTCGCCCACGATGGGCACGCCGGCGTCGGCGAACTTCTGGGCCCAGACCGGGTCCGAGGCGATGAAGACCGGCAGCGCGTTGACGAACGCGCACCCGGCGTCGATGGCGGCCTGCGCGTAGAACTTGTCCGCCTCGTCCGAGCCGACCGGCAGATAAGAGACGAGGACGTCGACGCGCGCCTCCCGCAGCGTGGTGACCACGTCGACCGGCGGTTCGTCCGATTCTTCGATCATCTCGCGGTAGTACCGCCCCAGACCGTCGTACGTCGGTCCACGCTGGACGATCACGCCCGTGGGCGGCACGTCACAGATCTTGATCGTGTTGTTCTCGCTGGCCGCGATCGCCTCGGCGATGTCGCTGCCGACCTTCTTGGCGTCCACGTCGAAGGCCGCCACGAACTCGACGTCGGAGACGTGGTAGTCGCCGAACTTCACGTGCATGAGACCCGGCACGCGGTCGTTGGGGTCGGCGTTGCGGTAGTACTCCACGCCCTGGACGAGGGATGACGCGCAGTTACCCACACCAACGATGGCGACGCGAACGGAACCCATCGCGGCTGCCTCCTTCTTCGCTCATGTCACCGCTCCGGGGTGTCCGAGGGCGGGGTGGTCATTTCGGGCTTGCGCTCGGGGGTACGGCCGGATCGCTCCGTCGCGATGAGTTCCTCCAGCCAGCGGACCTCCCGCTCGGCGGCCTCGAGGCCGTGGCGCTGAAGCTCGAGGGTGTACGCGTCCAGACGCTCGGCGGCGCGCGCGAGCACATCGCGCAGCCCTTCGCGGCGCTCCTCGATCCGGCGGCGCCGGCCCTCGAGGATCCGGATGCGGGTTTGCTGGTCGGTGCGCGCGAAGAACGCGAAGTGCACGCCGAAGGCCGGGTCCTCGTACGTCTCCGGGCCGGTCTGGGCGAGCAGCTCCTGGAAGCGCTCCTTGCCCTCCGCCGTGATCTTGTAGACCACCTTGCCGCGGCGGCTGGTCATCGGCGGTATCTCGGTGGGTGTACCCGGTGCGGGCTCCCCTTCGGTGATCCAGCCCGCCGCCTGCAACCGGCGAAGCGTCGGGTACAACGAGCCGTAGCTGATGGCCGCCCGGAAGGCGCCGACCTTCGTGGTGAGCTGTTTGCGGAGTTCGTACCCGTGCATGGGTGATTCATGCAGGATGCCGAGGATGGCGAGTTCGAGCATTGGTCGCCTCCTCCCGCGGGTACTCACTGGTGCACGGGCGTCACTACGGAAACCGGCCCGATGTATCGGACCGATACATCGCACCCTAGGCCGCGGTTGCCGGCTTCGCAACCGCTCGCCACACGCGTGCCCCGCGCGACTCGTGATTCACGTGCGCCACGGCCCGCCGTACCCCCAAGATCCCCACGATCGGCGGAGGGGCCAGGAGGGGGCGCAAGACGGCGGGGTCGCGGGGCACATCGAGACCCGTTAGCGTGCGCCTGGTGAGACTCAGCCTGCGCCACATGACGGGACGCCGGCGCCGTCTACTGATCGCGCTCGCGGTGGTCGCGGCGCTCGTTGGAGCCACTGTCGTGTCGGCCGCGGCGTACGTGGCCAGCGTCCCGACGCCCGGCCCGCTGGTACTGCCCGAGACCACGAGGGTGTACTTCTCCGACGGCCGCACGGAGATGGCCCGCCTCGGCGTGGAGAACCGCACCCTGCTCGAGCCGGGGGGCATCTCGGAGGCGGTGAAGCAGGCCGCGGTGGCCGACGTCGAACCCGACTTCTGGTCCTCGCAACAGAGCGCGATCGCCCGGCGGGTCGTCCGTTGGCACTTCGACCTCCGGGGCTCGAACGCGTCCGTACGGATGCGGGTCGCGGTGATGGCCTGGAAGCTCGACGACCAGTACTCCAAGGACGAGATCCTGGCCATGTACCTCAACGCCCTGCCGTTCGGCCGGGACGCCCATGGCGTGGAGGCGGCGGCCCAGGCGTACTTCGGCAAGTCGGCCGACACCCGGTCGAGCCAACAGGTCAGCGTGGCCGAGGCGATCGTGCTGGCCACGATGATCGATCAGACCGGGAGCGAGCCGTCCCAGGAGCGCTGGACGCAGGTGCGGGACAAGATGGTCGACCTGGGCTACCTCACCAGGGCCGAGGCCGACGCCCTGACCTTCCCGACGCCGACGCTCAAGCCGTACGACCCGAAGGCCGACAACCCGGGACTGTCCGGACCGGCCGGCCTCGTCGTCAACCAGGTGCTGGCCGAGCTGGCCCGATCTCCCCAGTTCAAGGGCAAGTCGTGGGACTTCATCCGCAACGGCGGTTTCAAGATCACTACGACCGTGGACCGGAGCGCCCAGGGACTGCTGGAGAAGACCGCCAACGGCGCCGTGGCCGGTTCGGTCATGAGCGCGCAGCCCAGGACGCTCCAGGCGGCGGCGGCCGTGGTGGAGCCGGGGACGGGCCGGGTGATCGCCTACTACGGCGGGCCCAAGGGCGGCGGGGCCGACTACGCCGGCTGGTACATCGATGAGGACGGCGACGCGACGGGCTTCGGCGCGCACCGACCCGGGACGAGCTTCCAGGTGTACGCCCTGGCCGCCGCGCTCAAGGACGGGGTCTCGCTGGACTCGCGGTGGGACAGCCGCTCGCCGCGCACCTTCCCGGGTCGCCAACAACCGGTGCGCAACCTGGCCAGTTGCCCCGCCCCGCACGGTGTCCGCAACGGTCCGTGCACGCTGCTGGGGTCCACGCTGGCGTCCCTGGACGGGCCGTACTTCGCGCTCACCCAGACCATCGGGACGGCGGCCGTGCTGGAGATGGCGAAGGCCGCCGGCATCGCCGACATGTGGGACGACGAGAGCAAGCGGGTCAGCCTCGACGCCACCAAGGACATGACCGAGGTCACGCTGAGCCGCTTCGGCTTCGAGATGGCCCTGGGCCAGTACCGGGTCACCGTGCTCGACCAGGCCAACGCCATGGCCACCTTCGCCGCCGGAGGGGTACGGGCCAAGGCCCACTTCGTCAGGCAGGTCCGGATGAGGACCGGGGTGGTCTACAGCGAACGCCTGCCCACGGCGCGGGAGCCGACGGTGCTCTCCAAGGAGCAGGCGGCCGACCTGACCTGGGCGCTGAGCCAGGGCTCGGCCGGGCGGCTGCGCGGCATCGACTCCGCCTCCAAGACCGGCACGTGGATCGACGGCGTGGTGCCCACGCACGCGTGGATGGTCGGGTACACCGGCAGGCTCGCCGCCGCCGTCTGGATCGGCAGCGCGGGACGGGAGGGGCCGCTCAAGGACGGCCGGGGCGCGGCCATTTTCGGGGCCGGCCTGCCCGCGACGATCTACCGCACGTTCATGACCGCCGCCCATACCGACATGAACCTCAGGCCCGGGCGGTTCGGTCCGCCGGCGCACGTCGGCGACGCCGACCGTGGGGATGCGCCCCCGGCCTAGCGTCCACCGGTGCCGCTCGGGCCGATGCCCCGGCTAGAGTCCGCTCGTGACGCCCGAGGACACCCCCGGCCCGAGAATCGGGCGCATCGACCTGTCCGAGGCGTACGCCGCGGTGCGCCGGCGGGCCGAGGCGCTGCGCCGCCGGCGGATCATCACCTCGATCGTCGCCGGCGTCGTCCTGGCCGGCGTGTTCACGGTCGTCGGCGTCTACTACGTCAGCAGGATCCCGCTGCCCGACGCCCTGAGCCTGCCGGCGACGACCACCGTCTACTTCTCCGACGGGCGAACCGTGATGGCCCGGCTCGGTGCCCACAACCGTGTCATGGTCGACGTCGACACGCTCCCGGACCACGTGCTGGACGCCGTGGTCGCGGCCGAGGACCCGGGGTTCTGGGACGACTCGGGCACGCAGATCAGCCGGCAGTACGCCCGCGCGGCGACCGACCTCGACCCGACCAGCGCGACCGACCAGGCCCGTACCCTCGTCATGGCCTGGAAGCTGGAGGACTCATACGACAAGCGGGAGGTCCTCGGCTTCTACCTCAACACCGTCTACTTCGGACGCGGGGCGTACGGGATCGAGGCCGCCGCCCAGGCGTACTTCGGCCGGCGGGCGGCGCAGCTCGACCTGGCCGAGGCGATCGTCCTCGGTGGACTGATCGAGTCACCCGGCGACGGCCGCTACGACCCGACGGTGGACCGGGCCGGCGCGACCGCACGGTTCGGCCGGGTGGCGCTGGACATGTTGGAGCTCGGCAGCATCGACGAGCCGACCGCGCTCGACCTGCGGCTGCCGCCGGTGAAGCCGTACAACCCGGCCGCGTTCTCCTCCGGGCTCGACCGCCCGACGGGGCTGGTGGTGGCCCACGTCCTGGCCGAGCTGCGCCGGAGCCAGGCGTTCGCCGGCCGGCCGCCGGGCTTCATCGAAAACGGCGGGTTCTCGATCGTCACCACCGTCGACGCCCGGGCCCAGGCACTGCTGGAGAGCGTCGCCGACGAGACCGTCGACGGGTCGGTGATGGACGGCGAGCCGGACAACCTGCAGGCCGCCGCGGTCGTGGTGGAGCCGGGCACCGGGCGGGTGCTGGCGTTCTACGGCGGGCACGACGGCACCGGCGCGGACTTCGCCGGCTGGCACTTCGACGCCGACGGGCGGGCGGTGGGCTACGGCGCGCACCCGCCGGGGCAGTCGTTCCAGCCGTACCTGCTGGCCGCCGCCGTGGACGCGGGCGTCTCGGTCCGGTCGCGGTGGGACTCGCCCCCGGTCAGGACGTACGCCGGTGTCGACGACGCGGTGCGCGACGTCGGGCCCGCGGGATGCCGGCCGGCGTGCACGCTGGTCGACGCGACCGCCGCCTCGCTCAACGTGCCCTATGTCGCCGTGGCCGAACGGCTCGGCGCCTCGCGCGTGGTCAACACGGCCCATGCCCTCGGCATCCGCAGCATGTGGCTGCCCGACACCCCCACGACGCCCCGGCGCCGGATCGATCTGGAGTCGGGCGGCTCGCCGACGCGAGGGGCGGACGCGTTCGGCCCCGATGTCGGGCTCGGCCGGTATCCGGTCACCGTGGTCGACCAGGCGAACGCGATGGCCACGCTGGCGGCCGGCGGCCTCCGGGCCGAGGTCCACTTCGTGCGGTCGGTGGCGACCCATGGGGTCACCGTGCACACCGAGGCGACCGGCGGTCGGCGGGTGCTCGACCCGGGCGAGGTGGCCGACATCACGTGGACGTTGAGCCGGGAGCCGGCGGCGGCGTTGCCGGACGGTCGCCCGGCGGCGGCGAAGACGGGCGTGTTTCCGCTGCGCAACAGCGCCGTGGAGACCGCGCACGCCTGGCTGGTCGGATACACCGGCAACCTGGCCGTGGCGGTGTGGGTCGGCAACGAGGAGATCGAGCTGCCGCTGCGCGACAAGCAGGGCTCCCGCGTGCTCGGGTCCGGGCTGCCGGCCCGGATCTTCCGTGCGTTCCTGGCCGAGGCCCACACCCGGCTCGGCCTGCGGGTAAGGCCCTTCCCCGACCCCGCGTTCGGGGGTGACGAGGCGGCCGGTAACGCCGCGCCGCCCCGTGTGTCCACACAGTGATATCGATGCCGGCGACCCTGAGCGGGCCCTAAAGACGCGTCGTCGTAGGTCGCCGTGGGCTGTCCGAACGGCTACCCTCAAGCCCATGCGTTCGCAGCGCCAGGTGGTCGACTACTCGCTCCAGAAGCGGGCGCTGCTGCGCGAGGTCTACGCGGGACGGGTGGGAACGTACGAGGTGTGCGACGCCTCCCCGTACCTTTTGTCGGCGGCGCGCTTCCATGGCGAGCCGACCGAGCAGCGCTGCCCGGTCTGCCGGCGCGAGAACCTCACCCATGTCCACTACGTATATGGCGACGAGCTCAAGCGCTCGGCCGGGCAGGCACGCTCGCGGGTCGAACTGCCAGTGTTGGCGATGTCGGTCCGCGAGTTCCAGGTGTACGTCGTGGAGGTCTGCCGCGGATGTGGCTGGAACCACCTCGTCGAACAGTTCGTCCTGGGCCGCGCCGCGCTCGAAGCCCAACCGCTGGAGGCGGCCGAGTGATCGTCCGCCATTCGCCAGGAGCCTCGCTCCGGACGGATGCCTCTTCGGCGCTGACAACCTCACCGCAAACGGGCGGAGTCTCCCCAACACCCCCCCAAAACGGCAAGGTGTGACACACATGAACCCGTACGACGATCCGACCTCCCGGCGTGTCCGGGGTTCGCAGCCGAGCTGGGATGACGACTATCCCGGCGCGCGCGACTACTCCGAGGCCGACCGCGCCGCCGCGGGCCGGGCTTCCGTAGGTCGCGCGCCAGTCGGTCGCGCCTCGGTGGGGCGGCCCGATCCGGGCGGCTACGGTCCGGACCCCTACGGTCCGACCTACGAGCCGTATGGCCAGGGCCCGGACCCGTACTCGTCGCCGCTGGCCCCGCCCATCTCCCCGGTCCCCGGTGCGGGCGGCCGCGGGGTTGTCGGCCGGGCCTCCGTGCGACCGGTGTCGCCGAGCGCCCCGCCGGGCCCGGGTTTCGAACCGGACGGCCCCGGGGGCTGGCGTGGTCCCGGGGGGCGCGGGCCACGCGGCCCGTACGACGACGACCTCGACGGCGGCGAAGGCCGACGCCGGCCCCGGCTCAAGGAGACGGATCCGAAGAAGGCCAAGAAGGCGCGCCGCCGCAACCTGCTCATCTCGCTGTTCGCGGTGTTCATCATGCTCAGCGGCGTCGGCGTGGTGGGCGCCACCTACTACGTGGACAGCGTGCCCACGCCCGACCAGCTCGACCTGCCCGAGTCCACCCGGGTCTACTTCGCCGACGGCAGGACCGAGATGGCCCGGCTGGGCAGCGAGAATCGCACACTGCTGACCTACGACGAGATGAACGACGCGGTCAAGCAGGCGATCGTGGCCGCCGAGGACCTGACGTTCTGGTCCAACGAGGGCGTGGACTTCAAGGCGGTCGTCCGGGCCGCGTGGAACAACTTCACCGGTGGCCCGCAACAGGGTGGCTCGACGCTCACCCAGCAGTACGCCCGACTCGCGTACGAACTCAAGGGCTCCACGTACTCCCGCAAGCTCAGGGAAGCGGTGATGGCCTGGAAGCTCGACGACGAGTACAGCAAGGAGAAGATCCTCGAGTTCTACCTCAACACGGTCCCGTTCGGCCGCGGCGCCTATGGCATCGAGGCGGCCGCCAACGCGTACTTCAAGAAGTCGGCGAACAAGAAGTCGAAGAACCAGGTCACGCTGGCCGAGGCCATGGTGCTGGCCAGCCAGGTCAAGCAGCCGGAGCCGGAGCAGGGCGACGCGATCAACGCGCCCGGCTACGACCCGACCCGCACGACCGTGAAGGGCCCGGACGGCACACAGATACCGAACCCGAAGGCGGTCCAGAACGCCAACGACCGGTTCGAGTACGTCAAGGGCAACCTGGTCAAGCTGGGCAACATCACACAAGAGCAGGCGACGACCATCGTCTACCCCACCAAGACCCTGCAGCAGTACAACCCGAAGGGGACGGCCACCAATCTCGAGCTGCCGACCGGGCTGGTGGTCCAGCATGCCCTGAGCGAGCTGGCCCAGTCCCAGCAGTTCAAGAACAGGACCTGGGACTTCATCCGCAACGGCGGCTTCAAGATCGTCACGACGGTCGACAAGAACGCACAGGCGGCGGCCGAGGAGGCGGCGGACGAGACCCGCAAGTCCTCGACGATGAGCAAGCACTCGAAGAAGCTGCAGGCCGCGCTCGTGGCCGTCGAGCCTGGCACCGGCCGGATCGTGGCCTACTACGGCGGCCACAACGGCGCCGGGTCGGACTTCGCCGACTGGTACTACGACGAGGAGGGGGTGCCGACCGGATACGGTGCGCACCCCTCCGGCTCGTCCGGCAAGGTCTACACGCTGGCCGCCGCGATCAAGGACGGCATCTCGCTGGACTCCTGGTGGGACTCCAAGTCCGGGCGGAAGTTCCCCGGCCGTACCGCGCCGGTGCGCAACGCCAGCAGTTGCCAGGCACCGTACGGAATCAAGAACGGGCCGTGCACGCTTCTGGGCTCCACGATCGCGTCGCTCAACGTGCCGTTCTTCGCCGTGACCCAGGCCGTCGGGTCGGCCAATGTGGTACAGATGGCCAAGGCCGCCGGCGTCGAGTACATGTGGACCGACCAACGCAAGCGGATCGACCTCAACGCGTACGAGAACATGGCCGACGTCTCGCCCGAGTTCTTCAACACCGAGGTCGGGTTCGGCCAGTACCCGATCACGGTGAAGGACCACGCCAACGGCCTGGCCACGTTCGCGGCCGACGGCAGGCGGGCCAAGGCGCACTTCGTCAAGAAGGTGGAGAAGGACGGCAAGGCCGTCTACAGCGAGAAGCTGCCCAACGGCAAGGACCAGCCGGTCCTCAACCTGCCCCAGATCTCCGACCTCACGTTCGCCCTGAACAAGGTGACCAGCGCCAAGGTCCCCGGCTGGGACGCGGCCGGAAAGACGGGCACGTGGCAGTACCGGGACAGCGTCTCGGAGAACGCCCACGCCTGGATGGTCGGCTTCACCAAGCGCCTCGCCGCCGCGGTCTGGGTCGGCAACAAGGGCAAGGAGGCCGCGGTCAAGACCAACCGCGGCACGAACATGTTCGGGGCGGACGCGCCGGCCACGATCTGGCGTCAGTTCATGGATAAGGCCCACGAGCGCATGAAGCTGAAGAAGGACGGCTCCGGCTTCCGGCCCCGGGCCGGCGTCGGTGACGACCAGCGCGGCGACACGCAGTCGCCGACCCCGCCGGTCCGCACGGACTGCCCGTTCTTCCCCATCTGCCCGCCTGACGGCGGCGGAGGCGGCGGTGGTGGCGGCCCCGGCGGCGGCGGTGGCCCCGGTGGTGGCGGCGGTGGTGGCGGTGGCGGCCCCGGCTTCCCGACGCTGACCCTCCCCCCGCAGGAACAGGTCCAGGGCGTGCTCGAACCCGACTAGCCCGTCGTGTTGTATGCAGGGGCCCCCCACAAACCTTTTTTGAACTGTAGGGGGCCCCTGCATACACGCGCTCCCGGACGCCGAGCTGCACGGCCACGCCGTCGGTCAGCGGGGCGAGCGGGTCACCGGACGCGCTGGAATACTCGCGGGTGGCGAGGTGAGGTCCGGTGCGCACGCGCGATCAGATCAGGTTGCACATCGAGAGCCTCCGGTCCAGGCGCCCGTACCGCCTGATGATTGTCACCATGCGGCTGCTCATCCTCGCGTTCCCGGTCGCCGCGCTGGCCTGGTGGTTGCAGTACACGAGCGTCCCCAAGCCGATCGTCGGAGTGCTGTTCATCGGCGCCGTCGCCGTCGGAGTGATCGGCGGCCTTGTGTACATACCGGTGGCCATGTTCCTGGCCATCGAGCAGAGTGTGAAGGCTCGCAGCCTCTACGACCCGACCGCCGATCTCGAATTCACGAAGGTCTTCCTGGTCGATCTCGTTCGGCCGGTCCTGCGCCGCCGACGCGCCTGACCACGGCCCGCCATTGATCGACGGGGTGGGTGGCGGGGCCGCGCGCCGGTACGGCAGGATCTACCGGTATGACCGCCTCGGACGTGGTGAATCCCACGCAGGAGGACGGGTTCGTCCGTGGCCTCGCGGAAGCGACCGGCGGCCCGCTGGGCGAACACGCCTCCCGGCGGGACCCGGCCGACCGGTTCTTCACCGTCGCCCGGATCGTCATGATCCTGGCGCTGTTCGTCTTCGTCCTGCACTGGATACAGAAGTCGCCGTGCCAGGACGGCGCCTGGGACGACTGGGAGCAGTACAAGCGGTTCTGCTACACCGACATCGTCGCGCTCTACTACGCCGAGGAGCTGCACGAGGGCGCCGTGCCGTACTTCGACCACCCGGTCGAGTACCCGGTGCTCACCGGGTTCTTCATGGGGGTACTGGGGCTGCCGGTGCACAACCTGGCCGAGTCCCGCCCGTCGATGAACCAGGTGCAGGCGTTCTACAACCTCAACGTCCTGCTGCTGGCCGCGTTCGGGTTGGCCGCGGTGGCGGTCGTGCTGGCCCTGCGCCGCCGACGACCCTGGGACGCGGCCATGCTCGCCCTCGCGCCGGCCACCGTGGTCACGGCCACGGTGAACTGGGACCTGTTCGCGATCGGTCTCACCGCGTTCTTCTTCTACGCCTGGGCCCGGCGCATGCCGGTGATCGCCGGCATCATGCTCGGCCTCGCCGTGGCGGCCAAGTTCTATCCGCTGTTCTTCATCGGGCCGCTGTTCCTGCTCGCGCTGCGATCGGGTCGGTGGCGAGCCGCCGCCACCACGATCGGCACGGCGGTGGTGACCTGGGTGCTGGTCAACGCGCCCGTGTTCGTCTGGGCCAACGACGGGTGGGACAAGTTCTGGCAGCTGAGCAACACCCGCGGGGTGGACTGGGGCACCCTGTATTACATCGGTGTGCACTCGCCGATCTCATCCCGCCCGGGCGGCGGCATGCAGCCGTTCCTCTGGCTGGACCAGAACGTCCCGCGGCTCAACCTCGCGACGTATGTCCTGTTTGGACTCGCCTGCCTGGGCATCGCGGTGCTCGCGCTGCGGGCCCCTCGCCGGCCCCGCCTGGCCCAGCTGTGCTTCCTCGTGGTCGCGGTGTTCCTGTTGACCAGCAAGGTCTGGTCGCAGCAGTTCGTGCTGTGGCTGATCCCGCTGGTTGTGCTGGCCCGGCCGCGCTGGGGCAGCTTCCTGGCCTGGCAGGCCGCCGAGCTCGGGTACTTCCTGGCCTTCTACGGTGAGCTGCTCACGGTCTCCGCCTCGTTCGTGATCCCGGAGGGCACGTTCGTCCTCGCCGCGACGCTGCGGTGGACCATGGTGGCGGTACTGGTCGGGCTGGTGGTCCGCGACATCCTGCGGCCGCAGCGCGACGTGGTGCGCCGGACCTACGGCGACGATCCCGACGGGGGCGACTTCGACGGTGCGCCGGACAACGGGTTCGTCCTGCAACCCGAGCACCTCGACTGGCGTCGCTGGCCGGACCGCCTGTCCGACGCCCGCGCCCGCGTCCGCGCGCTCACCCCAGCCGGAAGATCACAGCGTCCGCAGCCGCCTCCCGCGTGACACCCGGGAGGCCCTCCACGGGTGCCTCGGCCGCCCGCTCCCACGGCGTGCCCTTGGCCCGCTCGGGCAGCAGGATCACCGTGCGCACGCCGAGCTTGCGCAGGTAGTCCACGCTCTCGGCGTCGGGGAACGTGCGCACCCGCTCGCGCGTGGCGGCCAGCTCGTCGGGTACCAGCGGACCGGCCCCGTTCACGAGATCGGCGTACCGGCCGGTCGACCACAGCATGACGTCGCCATCGCCGTCGGCCTCGCTGGGCAGCACCAGATACGGCGCCGGTGCCGCCATCGCGGCGGGAGCCGGGGGCACCGGTCGGTAGGCCGGCACCCCGAGCCCCTCGACCAGGACCAGCGCCACCGGCAGCAGCAACGCGGCCAGCGCCTCGGCGGTCGGCCCGGGCGCCCCCTCCCGCTGGGCCATCTCGCGGACCCGCGCGACCAGCGCGCAGAGTCCACCGGCCGCGAGCAGCCCGAGCAGCAGAGTCATCCAGAGGATCAGGTGGGCCGGTGCCCGCTGCGTCTCGAACCCGGGCAGGTGCCCGGCCACCCACAGGTAACCCGCCTTGCCACCACCCGGCCCGTGCGTGCCCAGCACCAGGAGGGCGCCGGCGACCGCGCCGGCCAGCAGGGCCAGCCGTACCCACAACGCCCACACCGAGAAGCCCACCCCCGCGGCGGCGAGGGCGTAGAGGGCGTACCCCGGCAGCAGCGCCATCTCGCCGGGTACGGGCAGGCGGTCCCGGGACGTCGCGTGCGCGCCGCCCCAGACCAGCGACCCGGCCGGTGCGGTGAGCAGCCCCCGCAGCGGTGGCGATTGCGCCGCCACCGGGCTGGCGTCCGGGTACAGGTCGAGTACCCGCAGTTGGGCCCGGGCCACGAACACCGCCGCGCCGGCGAAGAACAGCAGGCCGACGGCGTCGGCCAGCACCAGCCACCGGTTCGGGCGTCCTCGCCGGCGGACCGCCCAGCGGACCAGGCCGATGAGGAAACCGCCGGCGATGAGGTACGCACCGATGAGGCCGACGGAGAAGCCGATGCTCAGCTGCCAGGCGGCCAGCAGCCAACCCGGCAGGGCCCACTCGGGCCGCCACTGCCGGGGTTGCTCGTCACCATCGCGGCCGTGCTCCCTTGGCGTCGCCTCCGCCTCGCTCGTTCCTCGCTCGGTCGTCGGCTCGCTGTGTTTGTGTGGCGTCGCCTCCGCCTCGCTCGTTCCTCGCTCGGTCGTCGGCTCGCGGAGCCAGCGGACGCCGTGGGCGCGGGCGAGCATGGCCAGGGCCAGCACCGCCGCGCCGCCCGAGAGCACGTGCACGTGTCCCGCTCCACCCAGCCGCCACGGCGCGACGGCCACGGCCGTACCGACGAGGATGGCCCCGAACCGCGCCAGACCCAGCTGGCGGGCCAGGGCGTACGGCCCCACGAACGCCAGGGCGTGACCGGCCAGGAGGATCAGGTTGTAGCGCAGCACGGCCGCCTCGGGCCCGGTCCCGATGAGGCCGAGCGGGGCATACCCCAGCAACGGATCGCCGTACGCGAGCCCGAGCGGCGCCGGGAAGAACGCGTTGACGTGCCAGAGGTTCGTGGCGTCGTGGCCGAGGGCGTGCCCGACCCACCCGATGAGGTACGCGGCCATCGACGGGTCGGCCAGGTCCTGCGGCAGCGCGTGCCGGGGGTCGGCCAGCGCCCGCCAGTTCAGCACCAGGGACAGCGCGACGCCGGCCAGGATCGCGAGGGTCCACTCGTGGCCGAGGACGCGGGCCACCGCACCGGCCACCCGGATCCGGCGGGTCGGCACGCGCTCCGGCAGCGGCGCGAAGTGCGCCCAGTCGGGCGGCTCGCGCTCCGCCTTCTCCTTCGTGCCGGTCCCGTCGTCCTGGCTGGACAGGACCTCGGTGTTTGTTGGCGCTCGCTCGGTGCCTTTTGGCGCTCGCTGCGCTCGCGCGGGTCTCCGAGCCCTCTCCGCGCCGCCTTCCCTCCTCGCTCCACTCGCTTCGCTCGCTGCGCTCGTCAGTCCAGACGGCGCCGGCTCGGAGACCGTCTTTGGTTGCGGCTTCTCTACCGTCGGTCTTTCGGAGGTTCGCTGGGCGGGTGGGCCGCCGGCGCGGGAGACCGTCGTCGAGTCGTACACCTCGATCGGCGGTGGAGGCTCCTCGGCCTTGCCCCTCATGCTAAGGCGTTCCGCAGCAGGGCGATGTCCGCGGCCTGACCGTCGGCCGGCGTCTCCACGACGGCCGGGGCGCCGGCCGCGCGGAGCACCGCGACGATGAGGTCGGGGTCGATCTGGCCCTGGCCGATGTTGGCGTGGCGGTCGGCGCCGGAGTCGAACGCGTCCCGGGAGTCGTTGGCATGGATCAGGTCGATGCGACCCGTGATGGCCTTGACCCGATCGACGACGCCCAGCAGGTCCTCGCCACCGGCGTGGGCGTGGCAGGTGTCGAGGCAGAACCCGGCTCCGTACTCCCCGATCACGTCCCAGAGGCGGGCCAGCACGTCGAACCGGCGGGCGCACGCGTTGTCGCCGCCGGCGGTGTTCTCGATCAGGATGGGCAGCGGATAACCGCCACTCTCCTTCGCGTACGCGAAGGTCTTCCGCCAGTTCTCCAGGCCGGCCTCGATCGTGCCGCCCCTCTCGACGTGTCCACCATGGACGATGAGCCCCTTGGCCCCGATCCGCGCCGCCGCCTCGGCGTGCTGCTGCAGCAGCTTGCGTCCGGGGATCCGGATGCGGTTGTTCGTGCTCGCCACGTTCAGTGGGTACGGCGAGTGTATGAAGATGTCGATCTCCGCGGCGCGCAGCGCGTCCTCGTCCGGGCGCGGCTGGGGCGCGGCATAGCTCTGCGGGTCGGTGAAGAAGAACTGGACGACCTCGGCACCGCGCGCGGCGGCCGCGCCGAGCGGGTCGGCGGAGTCGACATGAGCCCCGATTCGCATACCCGGGAGCCTACGACCCGGCCCGACACCGTGTCGGCCCGAGCGAGTACGGGCGCCGTCACCGCGGCCGGGTACGGGTCGTTAGCCGTGCGGCTGGGCGGTACGCCGGCAGGCCCGGCCGCTCACGACCCGGGGAGATCGCCATGGGCACCCTCTCGCGTCGCCTCCGCATCCGGTCGTTCGCTGTCGGATGCATGGTCGTTGTCGTGGTCTGTGCCGCGTCCTGGGCCCATGCCCAGTCGGCGACCGTGACGTTCAAGGGTGGGCCGCTCGCCCCCGTACTGTGTCCCACCGCGCCCGACCAGGTCAGCCTCACCCTGATCGAGGGCACCTGGGTCAACGTGGTCAACCAGACCGGCGCCGCCGCGACGATGGAGGTCGACGGTCTGGCCAGCCAGACCATCGCGCTGGGTTCGGGCCTCTCGGTGAAGCTTCCGGTCGGCCATCACGACCTGCGTCTGGTCCCCGACTGCCCGAAGCGCGGGAAGCTGCTCCCGGTGGCGATCGACATCGTGGCGGCGCCCAGCGCGCAACCGGCCCGGCCCGGTTCAGCCCCGGCCGTGGCGATGTCCGCCCAGCCGTCGGTGATGCCCTCCCCGCCGGATCGCGGCCAGCCGGGGCTGGGCGTCGACACCGGGACGGAGCCCGGGCGGGTCGGAACCGGGACCGCCGCCGGCGGCGCCTCCGGCCCACCCGCGCCCGGAGCCGCCGCCGAGCTGGGCGACATCGAGATCGTCCCGTACGAGATTCCGGACACGGAGGATCCTCGCGGCTCGCGGTTGCTCGCCGTCGTTGGCGCAATCTGCGTGTTCGGCGTGACAACGGCAATAATCCGGGCTATTCTCGCTGAACGCAGCAAACGCCTGCTAAATCGGTAATAGCCGCGCAATAGGCTCCGCGGGGCGCTGATCCTCAGCCGTCGGTGTGGTCGTTCCTCCCCAGGTCCCACCCAGCAGATGTGGACGGTGCCCCGCGGCTCTGCGTTCCCCCGCCCTCCTGATGGCGATCATGGCGACGGTGCCCGCACCAGCGCGGCAGGGCGCCTGGAGCGCTCCGGCGGCGTGCCGGTATCCTTGTCAGGTTCGCCGAGCCGCCGACGTGGCGCGCTCGGCGACGACGCATGACCTCCTGCCACGGACCCACCGTGGCCGCTCGAGCCCATAGGAGGTGAGATACGTCTTGCGTCACTACGAAGTCATGGTGATCCTCGACGGCGCTCTCGAAGAGCGAACCGTCGCACCATCACTGGACACCTACCTCAACAACGTGATCCGTACCTCGGGTGGTTCGGTCGAGAAGATCGACGTATGGGGGCGACGCCGCCTCGCGTACGAGATCAACAAGAAGACCGAAGGCATCTACGCGGTCATCGACCTGCAGGCGACGCCGGCCGCGGTGGCCGAGCTGGACCGGCAGTTACGACTGAACGAGTCCGTCCTGCGTACCAAGGTCGTCAGGCCCGAAGCGCGGTAGCGCGGCGTGGCGAACAGCCCGAACCGTCAGGCGCGTGTGGCAATCTGAGCCACGTCAATCGTGGCTTCGGTGCGCAAGGAGTGGATCATGGCAGCAGGAGATGTCACCATCACAGTCGTCGGTAACCTGACCGACGACCCCGAGCTGCGCTTTACGCCGTCCGGTGCGGCTGTGGCGAAGTTCCGCGTCGCCTCGACGCCGCGGTTCCTCGACAAGCAGACCAACGAGTGGAAGGACGGCGAGCCGCTCTTCCTCAGCTGCAACATCTGGCGTCAGGCGGCGGAGAACGTCGCCGAGTCGTTGCAGCGGGGAGCCAGGGTCATCGTCACGGGCCGGCTGCGTCAGCGGTCGTACGAGACCCGGGAGGGCGAGAAGCGCACCGTCTACGAGCTGGAGGTCGACGAGATCGGCCCGTCGTTGCGATACGCGACCGCGAAGGTCCAGAAGATGCAGCGCAGCTCGGGCGGCGGCTACGGGTCCGGAGGATCCGGTGGCTCCGCCGGCGGCGGTGGTGGCGGCATGTCCGACGACCCATGGGCCAGCGCGGCGCCAGCGGGCGGTTCGGGCGGCTTCGACGAAGAGCCCCCGTTCTAGGAGAGAAAGCACATGCCGAAACCCGCGGCTTTACGCAAGCCGAAGAAGAAGGTGAACCCGCTCGACAAGGAGGGGATCACCTACATCGATTACAAGGACACCGCGCTGCTGCGCAAGTTCATCTCCGACCGCGGCAAGATCCGCGCGCGGCGGGTGACCGGCGTCAGCACGCAACAGCAGCGGCAGATCGCCCGTGCCGTCAAGAACGCGCGGGAGATGGCCCTGCTGCCGTACACCACGACCGGGCGGTGAGCATGAAGATCATCCTCAAGCAGGAGGTCACCGGTCTCGGCGCGCCCGGCGATGTGGTCGAGGTGAAGGACGGGTTCGGGCGCAACTACCTGCTGCCGCAGGGGTTCGCCATCCGGTGGACGAAGGGCGGCGAGAAGCAGGTCACGCTCATCAAGCGGGCCCGCTCGGCGCGCGAGATCCGCGACCTCGGTCACGCCCAGGAGGTCAGGGAGCAGCTCGAGGCGCTCACGGTCACGCTCCAGGCCCGGGCCGGCACGGGCGGGCGGCTGTTCGGGTCGGTGACCGCGACCGAGGTGCAGCAGGCCGTCCGGTCCGCCGGCGGTCCCGACCTCGACCGGCGCCGCATCGAGCTGCCCGGCCACGTCAAGGCGGTCGGTCACTACCAGATCCAGGTGCGGCTGCACCCGGAGGTGACGGCGACGTTCGGGCTGTCGGTTGTCGCCGCCAGGGCCACGGCCGGCCGGGCCGAGGGCGCCACATAGAGGTACATCGAGCCGAGGGCGCCGCGCGATTCGCGGCGCCCTTTGCGTTTTCGCGCAAACGTCGCCCCGCGCCCCCAACATCACGGCCAGCTTTCGGCGCGGTCACGACGGCGGTACGGCGCGGTCACGGTGTCCTCACGCGACGGTCACCGAGCTAACGCATTGGTTGCGGTGAGATCACGGCTGCTTCCCAGCCGACCTCGGATGCGTCTGACTGGTGTCCTACCACATTCACACCGAGGAGTATCGATGGTCCACATGCGACAGAACCGATCCTCGGTCGCCGCCACCGGTGTCGGCGTCCTTATCACCGTACTCCTGGCGGCGTGCGGCTCCAGCGGCGGCGGCGCGCCGGCCACGGCGCCCCTGCAGCCGCCGGGCCTGGGCGACCGCGACTTTCCCAGCGGCGCGGCCGCACCCGAGGTCGACGCGTCGGAGCAGCCGCGCTCGACCTTCGCCATCGACGTCGACACCGCCTCCTACAACTTCGCCCGGCGGCAGATTCTCGACGGGCGGCAACCCGACCGCGACGCCATCCGGCCGGAGGAGTTCGTCAACGCCCTGCGGCAGGACTATCCCCAGCCGGCCGGCGACGGGTTCTTCGTCGTGGCCGACGGGGCGCGCCCGCCGCGCACCCACGACGCCGCCGGCCCGGTGCGGCTGATGCGGATCGGGCTGCAGACCCGGGCCGAGTCACCCCTCGACCGGCCCGACGCGGCCCTCACGTTCGTCATCGACGTCTCCGGATCTATGGCGGAACCGGGACGGTTGGACCTCGTGCAGGGCGCGCTGCACACCCTCATCGACCAGCTCCGGGACACCGACTCGGTCGCCATCGTGGCGTACGAGACCCGGGCCAAGGTGCTGCGGCCCATGACGCCGGTGCGCAGCCGGTCGTTCCTGCACGGCGCCATCGACGAGCTGGAGGCCGGTGGCAGCACGAACCTGGAGGAGGGCCTGGTCACCGGCTACCGGGTGGCCCGCGAGGGCTTCCGGCGCGAGGCCACCAACCGCGTGATCCTGCTCTCCGACGGGCTGGCCAACGTGGGCAACACCGACGCCGATCCCATCCTCGAGCAGATCCGGGAGGAGGCCGCGAAGAAGATCTCGCTGCTGGGCGTGGGGGTCGGCAGCGAGTACGGCGACGCCCTCATGGAGCGCCTGGCCGACCAGGGCGACGGCTTCGTCACGTACGTCTCGGAACTGGCCCAGGCCCGTCAGCTCTTCGTGAGCCGGCTGCCGGCCGCCCTGGCGGTGCGGGCCCTGGACGCCAAGGTTCAGGTCACCTTCGATCCGGCCACTGTGGACAGCTATCGGCTCGTCGGGTACGAGAACCGCGCCCTGGACCCGTCGCAGTTCCGCAACGACCGGGTCGACGGCGGCGAGGTCGGTCCCGGCCACAGCGTCACCGCCCTGTACGTGGTCACGCTCCGGGAGGCCGGCGGGGACAGCCTCGTGGCCGAGGCCCGGGTCCGCTGGCTCGACCCGCGCACCCGGGAGGCCCGGGAGACCGCGGCCCGGGTGACGGCGTCGGCCCTCACCGGTGACTTCGAGGATGCGTCGCCGCGGCTGCGGGCCACCTACGCCGCCGCCTACTTCGCCGAGGTGCTGCGGGACAGCCGGTACGGGAAGGAGGTCAGGCTCTCGGACCTGGCCGGGATCGCCGAGGGCGCCTTCCGGCAGACCGACGACGCTCAGGTCGGCGAGCTGGCCGATCTCATCCGCCGCGCCGACCGCGACTGATCCGACGGGGGCGTGTATGCAGGGGCACCCTACAGGCTCAGATCCGCTATGAGGGTGCCCCTACATACACGGGGATCAGAGCGTGAGGGAGTGCGCGATGGTGGTGACGCCCGCGCCGATGACGGCCGACGCGAAGCTCAATGTCATGGCGCGCCAGCCCACCACCGCCCACCGGAGCAGCCCGGCGACGGCGAGCGAGAGCACGATGGCGGCGAGGAGCCAGGGCAGGCTGGCCACGAATGTGCGGCCGACGAGGGACTGCCGGTCGCTGTCGAGCGTGACGAGCCAGACCAGATAGAACACGGCCGGCACCCCGTACCAGGCGGCCGTCAGGCCGAGCACCGGCCCGTACGCCGGCTCGTCGCCGAACGCGTCCCGCTGGGGCCGGACCACGCGGTACTCGTCGGTCTCGCCCGGACGCCGACGGCCCCGCGCTTCGGGCCGGACCCAGTTGTCGACACCCGTGCGCACATAGGAACCCCGCGGTCCGGAGGAGCCGGGCGCGCCGTACGGAGAGTACTGCGAGGAGTCGGCGGTGCGGGGCGCCGCGGTGGGCGGCGGCAGTGGCGAGGTGGCCGGTGCCGGCGGCGCGCCCGGTGAGGGCAGTTGCGGTGCGGCCGGAGCCGGCGCCTCACCCCAGCCCGGCGACCCGTTGCCACCCCAGGCCGGCGACCCGTTACGCGAGTCCCCCCAGGCCGGTGCACCCGGGCCCGGTTGGTCCCAGCCGGGCGGGCCGGAGGCGCCGGGCCAGCCGGCCGGCCGTTCGGCCGTCGTCTCGGTGGGCTCGGGTCGGCGCGGCTCGGGTACCCAGGCCGATCCCCACGCCGGGGAATCGTCGTCCCACAGGTCGGGGGCAGGCGCGGGCGGCGCGCCCGGGTCGGACTCCCCCGTCCGGGCCTCCTCGCCGTCGCGCTGTACGTATCTCCACTCGCCGGAGTCCATATGGCGGAGCCTGACTGGTCCGGCCGGGCCCCCGGTATCCCCCAAACCGGCAGAAAGCGGGAGACGACATCCGGCAGGCCCGGCAGACGCGACGAGCGAGGGATTCGGGACATGCCCTCCCTCGCGAGGCCGGCACGGCTCCCCGGAGGAAGACACGCCGGTGGACTTTCTTTTCTCCACAGCCTGCGCATCACATTGTGCCTGGTAGACAGGCATGGATGGGCGGCATCCCGGCGAGATTCACAGCTTGTGCACACGGTTGCGCACAGGCGAAGCCGTGGATGTCCACAGGTTGTCCCGAGGCTCATCAACAGCGACGTTTGAATGCCCGCGCAGACGTACCTATTGTTTGTCGGTCCGGGGGTGCGACCGCTGGGCTGGGTGGGGACCAGGCGGCGCGCGGGGGGCGCGCAGCGTCAGGGGGGGCTGAATAGTGTCACACCCCCGGGCTACCAATGATCCGAGCACGGCGATGGGGGTTCGCGCGGTGTCGGTCACCGACGAGGTACGAGCACCTGGGCCAGCTGACGGCGGCGGCACGCCGGCCGATCGGTACGGGGACCAGGGGTTCGATCGCACGCCGCCACAGGACATCGCGGCCGAGCAGTGCGTGCTCGGCGGGATGATGCTGTCGAAGGACGCCATCGCCGACGTGGTGGAGATCCTGCGCCCCGGCGACTTCTACCGCCCCGCGCATTCGGTCGTGTTCGAGGCGGTGCTCGACCTCTACTCCCGGGGCGAGCCGGCCGACGTGGTGATGGTCGCCGCGGCCCTGGGCAACGCGGGCGACCTGGCCCGCGTCGGCGGGGCGCCCTACCTGCACACGCTCATCTCGTGTGTCCCGACCGCGGCCAACTCGGCGTACTACGCCCGGATCGTGGCCGAGCGGGCCATCCTGCGCCGGCTCGTGGAGGCCGGCACCCGCATCGTGCAGATGGGGTACGGGTCGGCGGCCGGGCTGGGTCGCGACGTCGATGACATCGTGGACCTGGCGCAGCAGGCCGTGTACGACGTGACCGAACGCCGGGTGAGTGAGGACTTCGCCATCCTGGCCGATCTGCTGCAGCCGACGCTGGACGAGATCGAGGCCGTCGGCTCGCGGGACGGGGTGATGGCCGGTGTGGCCACCGGCTTCGGCGACCTCGACCGCCTGCTCAACGGGCTCCACTCCGGACAGTTGATTGTGGTCGCCGGCCGGCCCGGGCTGGGCAAGGCCCTGGCGCTGGACACGCCGCTGCCGACCCCGACCGGCTGGACCACGATGGGCGAGGTGGCGGTCGGCGACCTGCTGCTCGACGCGTCGGGCCGGCCGACCCGGGTGATCGCGGTGGGCGAGGTCCTGGCGGACCGGCCCTGCTACGAGGTGGTGTTCTCGGACGGCGCCGTGATCGTGGCCGACGCCTGGCACCGCTGGGTCACGCACACCGGGGCGTCGCGGCGGTTCCCGCGGGCGCCGGTGACGCGCGACACGGAAGAGATCCGGGCCACGCTGCACACGTTCCGCGGTGGCACCCTGCCCAACCATTCGATCACGAACGTGGTCCCGCTCGCCCTGCCGGAGCGGGACCTGCCCGTGCCGCCGTACCCGCTCGGGGCCTGGCTCGGAGCGGGGCGGCGGCGCACCGGGGTGATCGACACGGCGGACCGCGAGATCGTGGTGCGGATCGAGGCCGACGGCTACACCACGGAGGAGAAGCGGTCGGGGCGGTACGCGCTGGCCACCGAGCTGGTCGAGGGATTACGCGCGGAGGGCGTGCTGGCCGACAAGCACATCCCCGCAACGTACCTGCGGGCGTCCGAGTCACAGCGACGGGCGCTGCTGGCCGGGCTGATGGACACCCAGGGCAGCGTCACATCGGCCGGCGAGATCCGGTACCGGGCGGCGTCCGCGCGGTTGGCCGACGACGTCTACGAGCTCGTGGTGGGGCTTGGGTACACGTGCGGGCGGGAGCATCCCACCGAGCTGAGCTTCGTCGCCGCCGACGATGTGTTCCACATCGAACGCAAGCGCCTGGAGCACAAGGAGCGCCGCCCGTCCGGCCCCGGAGCCCACCTCCGGTACATCGTGGACATCCGGCCGGTGGAGAGCGTGCCGGTGCGATGCGTCTCCGTCGACAACGCCGAGCGCCTCTACCTGGCCGGGCGGGCGATGGTGCCGACCCACAACTCGACCCTGGCCATGGACTTCGCGCGCAGCGCCTCGGTGCGCCACAACGTGGCCAGCGCCATCTTCTCGCTGGAGATGAGCAAGATCGAGATCGTGACGCGCCTGCTCGCGGCCGAGGCGCGGGTGCCGCTGCACGTCCTGCGCTCGGGGCAGCTCTCCGACGATGACTGGACGCGGCTGGCCCGCCGGATGGGCGAGATCAGCGAAGCGCCGATCTTCGTCGACGACACCCCGAACATGAACCTGATGGAGATCCGGGCCAAGGCCCGGCGGCTGCGCCAGCGCCACGACCTCAAGCTCATCGTCGTCGACTACCTGCAGCTGATGACGTCACCCAAGCGGGTGGAGAGCCGCCAGCAGGAGGTGGCCGACCTGTCGCGGGGGCTCAAGCTGCTGGCGAAGGAGCTGGAGGTGCCGGTCATCGCGGTGTCGCAGCTCAACCGAGGTCCCGAGCAGCGCACCGACAAGCGCCCTCAGCTGTCCGACCTGCGGGAAAGCGGCAGCATCGAGCAGGACGCGGATGTTGTCGTGCTCTTGCACCGCGACGACTATTACGACCGGGAGTCGCCGCGGGCTGGCGAGGCCGACCTGATCATCGCGAAGCACCGGAACGGGCCGACGGACACGATCACCGTCGCGGCTCAGCTCCACTTCTCCCGCTTCGTCGACATGGCGATCATCTGACGCCCCCGGCGCCGGGCTCGCGGCGAAGGAGGGCGGCCACCTCTTCCTCCGAGGTCTGCGGGAACGAGCGGTAGAACCGGCTCACCGCGCCGAAGCGATCGGGTACGAGCGGGCAGACCACCTCGTCGGCCTCCGAGCGCAGCAGTTCGACCGAGTCGCGCGCGCCGACCGGTATCGCGACGACCACGGACGTCGCGCTGAGGCGGCGGGCGACCGCGGCGGCGGCCCGGGCCGTGGCGCCGGTGGCGAGACCGTCGTCCACGATGATCGCCATCTGGCCGGCCAGCGACAGCGGCGGGCGACCGCGCCGGTAGAACTCCTCCCGTCGGGTCAGCTCCTCCGTCTCGGCGTCCACAACGTCCTTCATCTCCGCGGGGGACAGGTGCGATTCGACCTCGGGGTTGTGCACGACGACACCGTTCGGGCCGACGGCGCCGAAGGCCACCTCGCGCGCCCACGGGACGCCGAGCTTGCGCACGACCAGGACATCCAGGGGTACCGCCAGCGCGGCCGCCACCCGAGCCGCGACCGGGACGCCGCCGCGTACCAGGCCGAGCACCACCACATCCGGTCGCCCCGCGTGGGCGGCCAGATGTATGGCCAGCTTGTCTCCCGCCTCCCGCCGGTCGGCGTACGTCACGCCTATCTGTTTACGCGACCAGGCAGCGATCCTCGACGTTCCGCGCCCGCGAAACGCCGCTGACCGCCGGCCAGGACCGCCGCCCACACCGCGAACGCCGCCGGGTAGAGCAGGTACCCGAACCTCGTCGCCGGCAACAGGAGCATCGCGCCCAGCAGGCCGGTCGCGCACACGGTGGCGGCCGCCGCGGCCGTGCGGGGCGGCCGGCGCCACAGCCAGATCACGATCGCGGCGGCGGTCAGTCCGAGCAGGCCGAGGGCCATCGTCCGGCCGCCGGGCACCGCCGTCGCGAGCAGGTGCCCGGGCAGGGGCGACGCGGCGGGGCTGGCGACCAGGCCGCGGCCGAGCGGGTACGCGAACACGTTCTCGACCATGGCGGCCGGGTCGAGGAGAAGGGCGGGCAGGCTCGTGGCCAACGGCACGGCCAGGGCGGCCGCCGCGAACCGCGCACCGGAACCCCGGGTCGCCGCGTGCACGGCCAGGACCAGCGCCACCGGCCAGGCGAAGAGCTTGAGCGCGGCGGCGGTGCCGACCGAGAGGCCGGCCGCCACGTGGCGGTCGCCGGCCGCGAACGCCATCGCCAGCAGGCAGAGGGCGAGCACCGGCAGGTCGTCGCCGCCGGTGGCGAGGGTGAGCGCGCACAGCGGGAGGACGGTGGCGACCTGACCGGCCCGCACGAGTTGGCCGCCCGGTACCCCGGCCCGGCGGAGCAGGAGCAGAGCGGCCCCCAGCGCCGCGGCGGTGGCCAGGGCGAACCAGATCCGCGCGTCGGACCACCAGCCGGCGTCCGGGTCGAGGGCGCGGGGCAGGCCGAACGCCGCCATCCCCGGCTGGTACGGCAGGTAGGCCAGCAGTCGCTCGTCCGCCGGCAGGGCCGCGATGGCCGACCGGTCCAGGTACGGCGTGCCGCTCTCCAGCAGGCGGCGCGCGCCGTCCTCGACGACGAGCACCTCCTCCTGGGCCCGGTCGATGCGCCCGCCGGCCCGCTGCCACGCCTGCAGGACCAGCGGTACCAGGGCCGTGGCGGCCCACGCGGCCGCGACCAGGACCATCCGCCCCACAAGTCGCCCCAAGAGTCGCCGCAGGATCAGCTGGCCGCTCGCCAGGACCGCGGCGACGGCGTACCCGACCGCCGCCACCGCGCCCCACGCACGGTGCGGCGCGAGGGTGGACGCGGTCGCCGTCCACCAGGCGAAGCCCGCCGACAGCGCGTACAGCCCGATGTCGACCACCAGGCCGCCGCCGGCACGGTCCGCAGCCGTGACGGCTCGGCGGAGTGCCCCCCGGCCCCGGTCGGCCGTGGTTTCAGTCTGCACGGCGCACAGTCTCCCCCATGACCGCCGATCATGGACCCAGGTCCATGATCGGCGCGGTTTCGCGTCCCTAGGTCCATGATCGCCGAGCGGCGCGGACCTGGGCGGGACACACCGGCGGGCATACGATCGCGGTGTGGCGAAGAAGGCGCCGACCGAGGACGCCGGCGACCGCGACCTGCGGGTCGGGCCGCCGGAGCGGGAGGCGGCCGGCCTGCCGGGCGTGCGGGCGGGCCTGGCCGCGGGGCTCAGCCAGATGGGCGTGCGGCGCAGCGCCCGTACCCTGTTGCGGGTCAACCAGGCCCACGGCTTCGACTGCCCCGGCTGCGCCTGGCCCGAGCCGGAGCATCGGTCCGTTGTGGAGTTCTGCGAGAACGGCGCGAAAGCGGTCGCCGAGGAGGCGACGCTGCGGCGGGTCACCGCGGACTTCTTCGCCGAGCATCCGATCGCCGAGCTGGCCGAGCGGTCCGACCACTGGCTCGGGCAGCAAGGGCGGCTCGCGGAGCCGGTGGTACGGCGGGCCGGGTCGACGCATTACCGCCCGATCGGCTGGGACGAGGCGTTCGCGCTGATCGCCGATCGCCTGCGCGAGCTGGGTTCGCCGGACGAGGCCGTCTTCTACACATCCGGCCGCACCTCCAACGAGGCCGCGTTCGCCTGGCAACTGCTGGCCCGGGCGTACGGGACGAACAACCTGCCCGACTGCTCCAACATGTGCCACGAGTCGTCCGGCGTCGCCCTCGGCCGGACGATCGGCGTCGGCAAGGGCAGCGTGACGCTCGACGACATCCACGCCGCCCGCCTGCTCGTCGTGGTGGGACAGAACCCGGGTACCAACCATCCGCGCATGCTGACCGCTCTGGAGCGGGCCAAGCGGGCCGGGGCGAGGATCGTCGCCGTGAATCCGCTGCCCGAGGCGGGACTGATGCGGTTCCGCAACCCGCAGACGGTGCGCGGGCTGCTGGGCGGCGGGACGGCGCTGGCCGAGCGGTACCTGCAGATCCGGGTCGGTGGGGACCTGGCCCTGTTCCGGGCGATCGGGGCGCTGCTGGTGGAGTGGGGCGCGGTCGACAAGGATTTCATCGCCGACCACACCGAGGGCTTCGAGGAGTACGCCGCGGCGGGGCTGGACTGGTCCATTGTGGAGCGGGCCAGCGGGCTGGACCGGGATGAGATCGAGGCCACCGCCCGCCTGTTCGCCGAGTCGCCGGCGACGATCGTCTGCTGGGCCATGGGGCTGACCCAGCAGCGGGAGGCGGTCGCCACGATCCAGGAGATCGTCAACGTGCAGCTGCTACGGGGGATGATCGGTCGGCCCGGCGCCGGCGTGTGCCCGGTGCGGGGTCATTCCAACGTGCAGGGCGACCGCACCATGGGCATCACCCCCAAGCCGCCGGCGTGGGCACCCGCGATGGCCGAACTGTTCGGCATCGAGGTCCCCTCGTCGGCCGGCCTCGACACGGTCGACGCCATCCGGGCGATGCGCGATGGCCGGGCCCGGGCGTTCCTGTCGCTCGGCGGCAACTTCGCGGCGGCCACGCCCGACACCGCGGTCGTGGCCGACGCTCTGCGCGGGTGCCGGCTCACCGTCCACATCGCTACCAAGCTCAACCGGTCGCACGTGCTGCCGGGCGAGGAGTCGCTGATCCTGCCGTGCCTCGGTCGTACGGAGCGGGACGGCGACCGGTTCGTCACCGTCGAGGACTCGATGTCGGTGGTCCACGCGTCGCGCGGGCGCCTGGCGCCGGCCTCGCCGCACCTGCTCTCCGAGGTGGCGATCGTGAGCCGGCTCGGGCGGGCGCTACTCGGCGACGCGCTGCCATGGCGGGACTTCGGGGCGGACTACCGCGCCGTGCGGGAGCGCATCGCCGCCATAGTGCCGGGCTTCGCCGACTTCGAGACCCGGGTTTCGAGTCCCGGCGGGTTCACCCTGCCGCACGGACCGCGCGACGCGCGGACGTTCCCGACGCCGTCGGGTAAGGCCCGGTTCACGGTCAGCGAGGTCGACCCGATCGACGTGCCGCCGGGTCGGCTGCTGCTGCAGACGGTGCGCAGCCACGACCAGTACAACACGACCATCTACGGCCTGGATGACCGCTACCGCGGTGTCCACGGTGGACGAAGGGTGGTCTTCGTCAACCCGGACGACCTCGCCGCGCTCGGCCTGGCCGACGGCGATGTCGTCGACATCGTCTCGGAGTGGGTCGACGGAGAGCGGCGGGCCCCCGGGTTCCGGGCCGTGGCCTACCCGACCGCGGTGGGCTGCGCGGCCGCGTACTTCCCCGAAGCCAACGTGCTGGTGCCGCTCGACTCGACGGCCAAGGGCTCGCAGACGCCCACCTCGAAGCAGATCATCGTCCGCCTCGAGCGGGCTTGATCACCCTGTTGCTACGACTCGTCGCGCGGGTGGCTGGCCGCCCACTCCTTGACCAGGGCCGTGACGGTCGCCGCCGCCGCCGCCGGTTCGGCTCCCCGCCCGACCGCCACGCCGACCAGGTACGCGGTGAGGGGCGCGGCCGGTCGGGCGACGCTGTGGGCCACGTCGCGGGCTACGTCGAGGACGGCCCTGGTGTCCAGCACGGTCGGCTCGAGGCCGAGCGTCCGGCAGACCTCGGCGGTCCACTCATCCAGCGTTGCCATGTGCCCACCTCTCGGCGCGTCGAAGGTCGCCGCGCGTGTCGCAATCGAACCATGCGGGTGGCCCGTCGTGGACCGGCGCCCCGTCCGCCTCGCCTACGCTCCGCGCGGCCAGGTGCCGGACGGCAAGTTCGTCGGTGAACCACCGCATCGACCGTCCGACGGGTTCGCCCATCGTGGCGATGCGTTCCGTGAGCGCCCGGAGCCGCCACACGCCGCACAGCCACTGGGGCCGACCGTGATCGTCGACCAGCACGGCGCCGTCGTAGCCGCCGCGCCGGGCCAGGTCTCTCATCGAGTCCAGCTGGCCGGAGGTGACGAACGGCAGGTCGGCCGCGAGCAACGCCACCCAGCCGGACGGCTCGACCCGGTCGAGCAACGCCACGCCGGCGACCGCCGCCGCGACCGGACCACCTCCCGGCGGGTCCTCGACGGTCGTCAGTACGTCGGCCGGCAGATCCATCCCGGCCGGTGGGCCGACCACCACCCTCGGCGAGGCATCCGCGACCGCGGTCAGCACACGCGTGAGCAGAGCGACACCGCCCACGGGCAGCGTGGCCTTGGCCGGGTGGCCCATCCGCTTCCCAGGGCCGCCGGCCAGCACGATGGCCGCGTACGGCGATCCGCCCAGTTCCACCGGTCCAGTATCCAGGCCGGGCGATTCCCGGCGACCTTTCGCCTCCGCCTCGCTCGTTCCTCGCTCGGTCGTCGCCTCGCCGTTCCCCGTGACGCTTCGTCTCCGCCTCGCTGGTTCCTCGCTCGGTGGTCGCCTCGCCGATCCCGACCACCGCGAGCACAATGGGGCGATGGGCAGGGTCACCGACCGTCGCGCCGTCGTACACATCGACACCGGCGTACCCGGCGACGCGCGCCGTGGCACGCAGATCGCCGCCCGTGGATCGCACCCGTCCGGCACCGCACCCACGCCCGCCGCGCCGACGGCCTCCACACGGACGTCCGCCCCGCCGGCCGTCCCCACCCAGACGTCCACCGCGCCGACGGCCACCGTGCCGAACGCCACCGTGGTCCGGCGGATGGACACCCTGGCCGGCGAGGAACCCCTGGAGATCCGCGTCGGCCGGCCGGGCGAGCCGCGCCGCCCGCTGGCGGTCACCATGCGTACGCCGGGTGACGATCTCGACCTCGCCCTCGGCTTCCTCTTCACCGAGGGCGTGACCACCTCGGCCCACGATGTGGTCACGGCCCAGCTGTGCGCCGGCACCGACACACCGAACACCTACAACGTGGTTGACGTGACCCTCGCCCCGCACGTACAGCCGCCGGACACCGACGTGTCGCGCAACTTCTACACGACAAGCTCCTGCGGGGTATGCGGCAAGGCGAGCATCGATTCGGTGCGTACCCGGTCGTCGTATGCCCCCGGCGCGGACGCGCTGACCGTCCCCGCCGCGACGCTGGCCGAGCTGCCACCCCGGCTGCGGGCCGCCCAGAAGGCGTTCGACCTGACCGGCGGCCTGCACGCGGCCGGGCTTTTCACCGGGGGCGGGGACCTGGTCTGCGTCCGGGAGGACGTCGGACGGCACAACGCCGTCGACAAGGCCGTCGGCTGGGCGCTGAGGAACGGCCGCATCCCGCTGGGCGGCCACATCCTCATGGTCAGCGGCCGGGCCAGCTTCGAGCTGGTGCAGAAGGCCGTCATGGCGGGAATCCCCATGCTGGCCGCGGTGTCGGCACCGAGCAGCCTGGCCGTCGACCTGGCCGAGGAGGCGGGGATCACGCTGGTTGGCTTCCTGCGCGGCGCGACGATGAACGTCTACGCCGGCGCGGACCGTATCGCTGCCTGATCTGGTCGAATCCGAACTCCTCGAGCACGGACGGCGGCAGCCCGGACACCACGATCCGGTGCATCACGACGCCGAGATCGTGGCGTGGCGAGTCGGCCAGCGCCCGCTCCAGGGCGAGCCGGGCCAGGGTGGCGTCACCGCACCGCCAGGCGGCGAACGCGAACAGGCTGCCCGGCGCGGCGACATGGTCCGGCGCGGCCCGCCGGAACACATCCATCCACAGTGCACGGTGGACCTCCACGACCTCCGGCGGCCCGATGATCCGCGACAGCGCGAAGTCGCGCACCGCCTGGGACGTCAGCATCACGGTCAGCCAGGCGACCTCCTCGTCGTCGAGCCGCTCGCTCTCGAATTGGCGGCCGAGCGCCCTGTCGATCGCCTCATGGCCGGCCAGGAGTACGGCCCGCCGGCCGCCGGACCGCGCGAGCTCGCGCTTCCGGTCGCCGGCGGCGGCCGTGGCCCGGATCACCGACGCGAGGCGCGGCCCGTCCTCCGGCCGGACCAGCGCCTCGTAGGCGTCCCGGTCGGGCAGCGCGACGCAGCCCGCCACCGTGGCCTCCGCCGGCACCGGGCTGCTGTGGACGTCGTACGGGGTACCGCTGGGCGGGCAGCAGTCCGGATTGGCGCAGATGTACGACCAGTAGCGCCCGTCGGCCGCCCGGAGCAGCTCCAGGACGGCGAGGCCGGCGTCCTCGAACGCGTCGCGCAGTCCGAACAGGACGGGGCCGGCCCGCTCCTCGGACCCGTACGCGACGAACAGCACGCCCGAGACGCGCTGGCGCAGGACCATGTCGAGCATCTCGTCCATGGCGTCGGCCACGATGCCGGGCGGCGCGTCGTCCGGGGGCAGGTCGTCGCGCACGGTGAAGTAGAGCCGGCGGCCGCGCATGGCCAGCGCCACGACGCTGTCGGTGGGCTGATAGCCGATCAGGTACGGGATGGCGGCGAGCACATCCACCGGCCCGCGCAGGCGCAACCGCGGCTCGCTCAGACGGTTCGTCATGGTGGCCGAGCCTGCCCCGACCACGCGACAGATCGGAAGGGCCCGCCGCCGCCCTGTGGATAACCGTCCGCCAGCGGGGGCGAAACCGCGCGTGCCTGTGGACAACGCCGGGTGTATGGAGGGGCACCCTCCTAGTCAAAAAGTGACTGTAGGGTGCCCCTCCTTACAACGGGCCAAGAAGTCAGACGCCGAAGCGCAGACCGAACAGGTCGAGCGTCTCCGCGGACGGGCCGGCCTGACCCGACAGGTCGTAGGAGAGCGTCACGGTGGCGACGGTCGAGAAGCTCGACGCGTGCAGCATGTGCAGCGCGGCCACGTCACGGACCGACGGGGAGACGGACAGCCGGTGCAGCCCGCGGCGGCGCGCCTCGTCGGCGACCTTGCCGAGCAGCGCCCGACCGATGCCACGGCCGCGCATCGACTCCGTCACGACGACCGGGTCGACCTGACCGGAGCGCCCGTCCAGCATGAGCCCGACGAAGGCGACCACACCCATCTCGTCGTGGTCGGCGACCCACATACCGGAGAGGTTGAGCTGCGTGAGGTACTCCTCGAACCCGGCACCCGGGTCGCTGCCGGCCGGTGGGGGCGTGCCGTAGAGCGCGCCACGGTGCTCGACAAGCTCGCCCCAGAGCGCGCGGCAGGCGTTGTGATCGGAGGGCCGGTACGGGCGGACCGTGACGCCGTGCAGGGCGCGGGACGCCGTGAGCGTTTCCGTCATACGCTCATGCTTACTCCAGTATCGGCGCCGACGACAGCCTATCGGGAGAGAAGTCGGATAGAAGTGGACCTCGCCTACCTTCGGGCGCACCCGGACCAGCTGCCCACGTTCCTGACGCACCAGCGCATCCGGGAGACTCCGGTGGCCGGCGGCTCGATCTGCCGGGCCAGCCGGCTCACGCTCGACGACGGAACCTCGGTCTTCGCCAAATCGCCCCACCAGGCGCCGGCCCCGCCGCGGTTCTTCGACACCGAGGCGGCCGGCCTGCGCTGGTTGAAGGGGGCCGAGGGCGGTGTCGGTATCCCGGAGGTCATCGCGGTCCTGCCCGATCTGCTCGTGCTCGAGTGGGTCGACACCGGGCCGGCGACCCCGCAGGCGGCGGAGCGCTTCGGGCGTGAGCTGGCGGCCACGCACCGGGCCGGCGCCGATTCCTTCGGCGCCCCCTGGACCGGGTACATCGGGTCTCTGCCGCAGACCAACGAGCCGGGCGACGAGTGGGCGGAGTGGTTCGCCGAGCGGCGCCTGCGCCCCCATCTGCGGACCTCGGCCGACCGCGGCGCGCTCGAGGCCGCCGACGTCGCCCTGGTCGAGCGCGTACTGGAGGAGATCGGCCGGTACGCGCCACCGGCCGAGCCGCCGGCCCGCCTGCACGGAGACCTGTGGCACGGCAACCTGCTCTGGACCACGGACGGCCGGGTGATGCTCTGCGACCCGTCGGCCCATGGCGGTCACCGGGAGACCGATCTGGCCCAGCTCGCCCACTTCCGCGGTGCCCCCCATCTCGACCGCATCCGGGCCGGGTACCAGGAGGTATGGCCGCTGGCCGACGGATGGCGTGAGCGGGTACCCCTGCACCACCTGCATCTCCTGCTCGTCCATACGGCGCTGTTCGGTTCCTCGTACCGGGACTCGGTCGTCGCGGCCGCCCGGGCGACCCTCCGGGCCGCCTGAACGAGGGCCGGCGGCCGGTGTGGCCGAATCGACCCTGCGCACCTGACGGTGGGTGGCGCTACTGTCGAGGCATGCAATCGAGGCAGCTCCGCGCGCCGACGACCGAGCGAGGTACGAGCGAGGCGGAGGCGACCACGAGGCTCGTGGACCGGTTCGGCCGGGTCGCGACCGATCTACGCGTGTCGCTGACCGACCGGTGCAACCTGCGCTGCACCTACTGCATGCCCGAGGAAGGTCTGGTCTGGCTGCCCAAGCAGACGTTGCTCACCGACGACGAGGTGGTCCGACTCGTGCGGGTGGCCGCCGAGCGGCTCGGCGTGACCGAGGTCCGGTTCACCGGCGGCGAGCCGCTGCTGCGCCCGGGCCTGGTCCGGATCGTGGCCGAGTCGTCGCAGTTGCGGCCGCGACCGAGGCTGTCGCTGACCACCAACGGCATCGGACTGACCCGCCTGGCCGCCGCGCTCGCCGATGCCGGGCTGGACCGGGTGAATGTGTCGCTGGACACACTGCGGCCCGAGCGGTTCGAGGCGCTGGCCCGCCGGCGACGCCTCGAGGACGTCCTCGACGGGCTGCGCGCGGCGCACGACGCCGGGCTGCGGCCGGTCAAGCTCAACGCGGTCCTGATGCGCGGGGTCAACGACGACGAGGCGGTCGACCTGCTCGACTTCGCGCTGCGCCACGGGTACGAGCTGCGGTTCATCGAGCAGATGCCGCTCGACGCCCAGCACGCCTGGCGCCGCGAGGACATGGTGGCCGGGGAGGAGATTCTGAGCCGGCTCCGGGACGTGTTCACGCTCGCGCCCGACCCGGAGGAGCGGGGCGCGGCGCCGGCCGAGACGTGGATCATCGAGGGCCACCACACGGCCGACGGGTCGCCGGCCAAGGTCGGCGTGATCGCCAGCGTGACCCAACCGTTCTGCGGGGCCTGCGACCGTACCCGCCTCACCGCCGACGGTCAGGTCCGCAACTGCCTGTTCAGCCAGGACGAGACCGACCTGCGGGGCCTGATGCGCGGCGGCGCGGACGACGAGGCGGTCGCCGAGTCGTGGCGGTCGGCGATGTGGGGCAAGCACGCCGGCCACGGCATCGACGACCCCACGTTCCTGCAGCCGGCCCGACCGATGTCGGCCATCGGCGGCTGACCCGGCTAACCCGCCACGGGCAGGTCGTCGACCAGGAGGCAGACGGTCACCAACCGGATCGGCTTACGGGCGAGCAGTTCCCGGGCCCGTTCGCGGGCCAGGTTGCGGCCGTACCAGGGTTCGGGCCGCTCCAGATCGCGCTCCAGGCGGGCCAGCACGCAGGACCGCTCCGGTTCCGGCACCATCCGGTCGATCACGTCGATCGCGTCGGCCGACAGCGACGCCACGTAGGCGCGGTCGATCGGGTACGGGCCGTCCAGCCGGGCCAGCAGGGTGCGGGCCATCAGCGCCTCGGGGTTGAGCACGGCCAGCGCCAGCAGCAGGCCCACCCCGGCCGCCACCGTCGCGCGGGGCAGCCACGGCGCGCGCAGCCGCACGCCGGCCACGATCACCAGGGCGAACACGATCCCCAGGAAGCACACGACCGCGTACCCGAGAAGCCGCGGCACGGTGAATCCGTAGGCCTGAACGTAGAGGCCCATCCGCTTCAGCGCCGACGTGACGATGACCAGGCTGAGGACGCACAGCGTGCCGGCGAGCACCCGCAACAGCACCCGTTGGGCCCGGGTGTCCCGCCGCGCCCACAGGGTCAGCACCGCCAGCACCGCGAGGGTCAACACGGTCACCCACAACAGCTGCGCGAAGCCGCCCCGGGCGTACACGGCGTAGTCCGGTCCGCCGGGTCCGAGCACGTACCGGTTCCCTCCGAAGAGGACGGTGACCTGTACCCACACGAACACACCGAAGAGGACGTCCAGCATCGCGATGGCGATGGCCCATTCGGGTACGCCGAGGCGGGTCGGCCGACCGTCCTGAGTGGACGAGGGCGGCGGCACGGCGCGGGCCAGGCCGGCCGCCAGGCCGACGACGAGAACGAAGCCGAGCACCGCGCGGGTCACCCCGGGTACGGAGATGTCGGTGAACCAGCCGCGCAGCAGTCCGGCGAAGGCGGCGTCGGCCGCCCAGAACAGCGCGCCGAACACGCACACGAGCAGGCCGCCGACGGCCAGGCCGACCGCGGCGCGGACGAGGTCGCCGGGAGCGGCCCGGTTCGCGTTCCCCCGGCCAACCGCGTCCCGTACCGCCGACACGAGCGTCAGCGCGCTGGCCCTCGGCAGCGCGGCGACGCCGCGGGCCAGGCCGAGCCAGCCCGGACCCCCGGCCACACCCACGGCCGCCAGCGGTACGGCGACGAGCAGGCAGAGCGCGACGAGCCACTCCGCCGCGCGGACCGCGGCCACCGCGACCAGCGCGACCGCCCCGACCAGAGAGCCCAACCGCCAGATCCGATCCGCGACCGACGGAGCTCGGGTGCCCGCGCCGTCGACGCGCCGAAGGGCGAGGGCCGCGCCGGTGATGGCCAGGGCGGCGATGGGCCAGCCGATGCCCGGCCACCACAACGGCAGCGCCACGGCTCCCACGACACCGGCGACCACCAGCGCGAGCGGTCGCCACCACGAGGCAAGAGTCACCGGGACACCTCCGATGCATCGTCAACCGATATATATCGGACGACGGTAGCACGGGCACGGGCTTGGCGCCAGATTGCCGTTATATAACGGCGGTCGTATTATCGACGGGTGACCCTGCAGGAGCCGACCTTCCTGATCCTCGCCGCGCTCGCCGAGGCACCCATGCACGGGTACGGCATCATCCAGGAGGTGGCGAAGCTCTCCGACGGCCGGGTGAGCCTGCGACCCGGCACGCTCTACGGGGCGCTGGACCGGTTGGTCGAGCAGGGGCTGGTCGCCGCCGACCGCGAGGAGGTCGTGGACGGTCGGCTTCGCCGTTACTACCGGCTCAGCGACGACGGGGCCAGCGTCCTCGAGTCCGAGGCGCGGCGGCTCGCGAGCAACGCCGAGGCGGCGGCCGAGCGGCTTCGCCGGCGCGCGCGACCTCGTCCCCGGTCGGCCCATGGCTGAGCCCGTCCTCGCCCGCCGCTACCGCCGGCTGCTGTTCGCGTACCCGCGCGGGTACCGGGTCCAGCGCGGCGACGAGATCGTGGCCACGCTACTGGATCTCGCCGAGCCCGGTCGCCGCATCCCGCGGCTCGGCGACTCGGTCGACCTGGTGACCAGCGGCCTGCGGCGGCGCCTCGGCACGGCCTCGATCGCCGGCTTCGACGCCGGACTGTCCATCGCCGGGCCGGTCGCGCTGGCCCTCGCCGCCGGCATTTCCCTCTTCGCGTGGTGGCGGGTCGAGCCCGTCTCGGGCTCCGTCCACACGGGAGAGTCCGCGCTGTTCGGCCAGTTCCGCACGCTCGGTCCGGTCGCCTACCTGGCCTGGCTGTGCGCCGCCGCGGCCTGGGCGATCGCCCCGTTCGCCGCGCGCCGAGCTCTGGTGGGCCTCGCGGCCGTCGTCACGCTGGCCCTGCCCGCCGTGTCCGGATTCACGCCGGTGGACCGGCCGCCACTGTGGGTACTCATGGCCCTGTCCGCGTTCGGGCTGCTAGCCCTGGCCGGCAGCGCCGGCGCGACCCGTCCGCCCACTGTGGACGAACGGCTGTCCGTGGCGGCCGGGGCCGTGGCCGTCGCGGTCGCCGCCTCGGCCGTGACCCGGGCCTGGCCGCCCGCTGGTGGTGGCTTCGGGTACTACTACCAACCCACCATCGCACGGGTCGGCACGGTGGCCGGGGTGGTGGTCGCCGTGATCGCCGGAACCGCGGTCGTACGCCTGATCCGCCGTCGACCCGCCCAGGACTGGCTCTGGGCCACCGCGCTCATCGGCCTGCCCGCCGGCTGGCTGGGGCCGTTCGAGACCGGTCGGCTGCGCGCGCTCGCCGACAGTTCCGTGCCGCACTTCGGTCGGCTGGCCCAGGTGCTGCTCGCCACGTGCGTGGCGATGGCGGCGATCGCCTGGCTGGCCCAGCGGCGCCCGGCCCCGGAGGCACCGCTGCCGCCGGGTGGGCGGCTCCTGGCCGTCGTGGGCGCGGGTGCGGTGGGCAGCGCGCTCGGGCTCGCCTCGATGCTCGTCCTGGCCGGTCGGGGTCTCGTGGGCTTCGCCGCGCCACCGGCCGCCGGGCCGGCCGGCCACGCGACCGCCACGCTGGCCGTGCTCGCCCTGGCCGGGTTGTGCGCCTGGCTGCCGGCCGCCGGCTCGGCCGGGCGCCGCGGGCCGGCCGCCCCGGCCGCGGCCGCCTCCACCACGGCCGCCTGGGCCGCGGCCGTTTCGGCCGCCGCCGGCTGGCTCGTCGCGGTGTACGACAACGGCTGGTCCGCCTCCGGCTGGGCCGACTACCCGCGTACCAGCGCGCTCATCGCCACCGTCGCCCTGATCCCGCTGTCGGTATGCCTGGCGACGGCCGTCCGCGTTCTGGCCGGGTCGTCCGGTCAGGCCCGCCGGGTCGCGCTGCTCCCGCTGCTCGTCTGCGGCGGCTGGCTCGCGTACCTCACCGTGCCGTACGTGTTCTCCTGGGGTCCGGTCCTGCTCATCCTCATGGCCTGCGGCGCGGTCCTCGCCCTGAGCGGCCGCCGCCCCAAAACCGCGCCGCCAGGTCCATGATCGCGGTGGGTGACGGGACGGGGCGGGTCGGGGCACTATGGGGTACGTGGTGACGGTGCGGTACTTCGCGGCGGCGCGGGCCGCGGCCGGCGTGACGGAGGAGTCGAACGCGTCGGAGACGCTGTCGGCGCTGGTGGCACGGCTGTCGGCCGACCACGGCGAGGCGCTGGCCAAGGTGCTCGGCGTGGCGAGCTTCCTGGTCGACGGGGTGGTCTGGCACGACCGCGAGGCCGCCCTCCCGGCCGGCGCCACCGTGGACGTCCTCCCGCCCTTCGCGGGGGGCTGACCCCGCGGGTGATCGCGATCCCGCGTACGAATGTTGAGCAGAACTGCGCTTTTGTCCGCGAAATCTCGATAATCACGGTGGCCGACCCCCACGTCGTCGAGATCTCAGCGGCGGCACAGGGCGGCCCGAGTACCGTGGGTCGGTGAGCCAGACCGTCGTTTTCCTCGTCCTGGTGCTGACCGTGCCCACGCTCATCCACTACTACCTGTGGCGGCGGCTGGTACGGAACACGACGGGCCCCGGCCGCGCCCGGCGCATCGGGACCTGGACCGTCATCGGTCTCGCGGTGCTGATCCTGGGCAGCTTCGTCGGTAGCCGGGTCCTGCCCCACGCCGCCTCGACCGTCATCGCGTGGACGGGGTACCTCTGGCTGGCCCTGATGTTCTACCTCGTGGTGACGTTGGCGGCGCTGGAGCTGCCCGCCCTGGTGGCCCGCCTCGTGCTGCGCCGCCGGGCCGCGCGCGCGGCGGTGACGGTGCCGGCGCACGTCCCGGTGGGCGCGCTGGCCGGAGCGGGCTCCGATCCGGCGTCCACGTCGATGAGGCTGGACGGCGGTACGCCGCCGACCGACCCCGACGAGGCCGAGAGCGCCGGTGGTGCCGACGCGGGCCGTCGGCTCTTCCTCGCCCGTACCGTCGCCATCACGGCCGGTGTCGCCTCGGTCGGGCTGGTGGGCTCGGGCATTCCGGTGGCCCTGGGTGCGCCGCGGATCAAGCGCGTCCCCATCACGCTGGCCCGGCTGCCCCGTACGGCGGACGGGTTGAAGATCGCCGTCGTGGCCGACATCCACGCTGGTCCGATCATGGGCGCCACCCATGTGCGACGGGTCGTCGACATGATCAATGGTCTCGGGGCGGACATCGTCGCGGTGGTGGGTGACACGGTGGACGGTTCGGTCGCCGAGCTGGGCCGGGTCATCGCGCCGCTGGGGCAGATGCGGGCCCGGCTCGGCTCGTTCATCGTCACCGGCAACCACGAGTACTACTCCGGCTACGAGGAGTGGACGGCCGAATACGCCCGGCTGGGCCTGCGGATGCTGCGCAACGAGCGCGAGGAGCTCCCGATCGGTGTCGACCTCGTCGGCGTCAACGACCTGCAGGGGCGCCAGTTCGACGACGGCCCGGACGTCGACCGGGCCCTCGACGGCCGTGACCCGGCCCGGGTCGCGATCATGCTGGCCCACCAGCCGGCCCAGGCCCCGGAGGTGGCCCGGCACGGAGTCGACCTGCAGCTGTCCGGCCACACGCACGGCGGCCAGATGATGCCGTTCAACCTGATCGTGCGCGCGTCCGGGCAGCCGGTGGTGAGCGGGCTCGGCCAGGTCGACGGCATGCCCGTCTATGTGACCAACGGCGCCGGGTTCTGGGGTCCACCGGTACGGGTGGGCGCCCCGCCGGACATCTCCCTGGTCGAGCTGCGCGCCCCCTGAGCCGTACCAAGATCCCGGCGATCATGGAGTTGGGGACGTGAAACAGCGCCGATCATGGACCTAAGTCCATGATCGGCGGCAGGCGGGCGGGTCGTGGGAAGACGGGCTGTGTCGCCGCCGGGCGGGAGCGTCCGGATACGGCAAGATGCGCAGGGTGCGCCAGCGCCCCGTCGACCCGTGGATAGCCGATCTTCACATCCACTCCAAGTACTCGCGCGCCTGCAGTCGTGACCTCGAACTCGAGAACCTGTCCTGGTGGGCCCAGCGCAAGGGCATCGCGCTGCTGGGTACCGGCGACTTCACCCATCCCGGATGGTTCGACCACCTGCGATCGGGCCTGGTGCCGGCGGAGCCCGGGCTGTTCCGGCTCGCCGAGGACCGGGAGCGCGAGATCGCCCTCCGCTTGCCGGCGCACGTGCACCGGCCGACGCGGTTCATGCTGTCCGTGGAGATCTCCACCATCTACAAGCGCGGCGACCGGACCCGCAAGGTGCACCACCTCGTCTACCTGCCCGACTTCGACGCGGTGGCGCGGTTCAACGCCCGGCTCGGGCACGGGCCGGGCGGGCTCGGCGGCAACCTGGGCTCCGACGGCCGGCCGATCCTCGGGCTCGACTCGCGCGACCTGCTGGAGGTCACGCTGGAGGCGAGCCCGGATGGGTTTCTGGTACCCGCGCACATCTGGACGCCGTGGTTCTCGGCGCTCGGCTCGAAGTCGGGCTTCGATGCCATCGCCGACTGCTACGCCGACCTGGCCGGCCACATCCGGGCGGTCGAGACGGGGCTGAGTTCCGATCCGGAGATGAACTGGCGGGTGGCCGGTCTGGACCGGTACCAGCTCGTGTCCAATTCGGACGCTCACTCGCCGCAGGCGCTGGCCCGCGAGGCGACCGCGCTCACGGCCGAGCTGGACTACTACGCGGTGAAGCGTGCGCTGGACACGGGCGTCGGTCTACATGGGACGCTCGAGTTCTTTCCCGAGGAGGGCAAATACCACGCCGACGGGCACCGGGCCTGCGGTGTCCGCTGGGAGCCGGAGCGCACCCGGGCGGCCGACGGGCGGTGCCCGGAGTGCGGTCGCCCGCTGACCGTCGGTGTGCTGCACCGGGTCGAGGAGCTGGCCGACCGGCCGGTCGGGTGGCGACCCGACGACCGGCCGGCGGCGATCCACATGATCCAGCTGCACGAGGTGCTGGGCGAGATCCAGGGAGTCGGCCCGCGCAGCAAGAGCGTCGAGGGCCGGATCGCCAGCCTCGTCTCGTCCCTGGGGTCCGAACTGGACATTCTCCTGACCCTGCCGATCGAGGACATCGGTCGCGTCGGCGGTGAGGTGCTGGCCGAGGCGGTGCGGCGCCTGCGCCAGGGTAAGGTCCGGCGCTCGCCCGGCTACGACGGCGAGTACGGCGTGATCCGCCTCTTCGAGCCCGGCGAACTCCTAACCCCCCGCTCCGCCAACGCCCTCTTCGACATACCAACAAAGGCGAAAAAAACACTCCCCAAACCCCTTCCCGCTCCCGCGCCGGCGGTGCCTGGACTGACGAGCGCAGCGACGAAGGAGCGAAGCGAGGGAAGGCAGCGCCCAAAGGGCGCGGGAGCCGCGCGAGCGGAGCGAGCGCCAAGAAGCACCGAGCGAGCGCCCACAGACAATGTGCTCTCGGGGATGGAGGAGGTCGGCACCGGCCTGCTGGACCGGCTCGACGCGATGCAGCGGGTGGCCGCGTCGGCACCCGGCGGGCCGCTGCTCGTCGTGGCCGGGCCCGGCACCGGCAAGACACGCACGCTGACGCACCGCATCGCCTACCTGTGCGCCGACCTGAACGTGCGCCCGGACGAGTGCCTGGCCATCACGTTCACCCGGCGGGCGGCCGAGGAGATGCGGACCCGGCTCGGTGCGTTGCTCGGTGACCGGGCCGAGGAGGTGACGGTCGCCACGTTCCACGCGCTCGGTTTGCTGATCCTGCGGGAGAACGCGGCGGCCGCCGGCCTGTCGCCGGGGTTCGGCGTGGCCGACGAGACGCAGCGAGCCGACACGCTGGCCGCGGCCGGCGACTCGCCCGAGGCGTACACCAAGCTGCTGCGCGAGCAGAACCTGGTCGACCTCGACGAGCTGGTCGCCGCCCCGGTGGCGCTGCTCTCGCGGGCGCCGCGGCTGGCCGAGGAGTACCGGGCCCGCTGGCGGTGGGTGTTCGTCGACGAGTACCAGGATGTCGACGCGACGCAGTACGAGCTGTTGCGCCTGCTCGTCCCGGCCGACGGCAACATCTGCGCGATCGGCGACCCGGACCAGGCGATCTATTCGTTCCGTGGTGCGGACGTCGGGCACTTCCTGCGGTTCACGACCGACTTCCGTGAGGGCCGCGTCGTGCGCCTGACGCGCAACTACCGCTCGACGGCGCCGATCGTGGCCGCCGCCTCGCAGGCCATCGCCCCGACATCGCTGGTCCGGGAGCGGCGCCTGGAGCCGGCCCGCCTGGACGCGGACGCCGCGCCGCTGGGTCTGCACTCGGCCGCCACGCCGTCGGCCGAGGCCGAGTGGGTGGCCGCCGCGATCGACGGGCTGGTGGGCGGGGTGTCGCACCGTTCGTTCGACGCCGGCCGGGTTGACTCGCGCCTCGGTGTCCACGATGGAATGTCCTTCGGGGACATCGCCGTCCTCTACCGCACGGACGCGCAGGCCGCGCCGGTGCTGGAGGCGTTGACCCGCGCGGGCCTGCCGGCCCAGAAGCGCTCGCACGACCGCCTGGCCGACCGGCGCGCCGTGGGGGCGATCGCCCGCGAGCTCCGGTTCGACGGCGGCCTGGCCGACCGGCCGCTGGTCGACCGGGTGCGGGCGGCGGGACGGGCCCTGGCCTCGGGCCGGCCGCGCCTGTTCGAGGCCGACGGCGCCGCGCCCCTGATGCTGCCCGACGCCGAGGTGTTCTCGGCCGTCGAACTGCTGCTGCCACTGGCCACGCGCTCCGGCGAGGACCTGGAGGCGTTCCTGCAGGCCGTGGCGACCGGGGCCGAGGTGGACGCGCTGGATCCCCGGCACGACGCGGTGACGCTGCTCACGCTGCACGCCGCCAAGGGACTGGAGTGGCCCGTGGTGTTCCTCGTCGGGTGTGAGGACGGCCTGCTGCCGTTGCGCTTCGGCGGCGAGGTGGTCGACGAGCAGTCGGTGGCCGAGGAGCGGCGGTTGTTCTTCGTGGGGATGACCCGGGCCCGGCGCCGGCTGTACCTGTCGCACTGCGAGCGCCGCAACCGGCGTGGCGGAGAGTACCGGCCGGCGCGCACGCCGTTCCTGGACGTGGTGGATGCCGCGCTGCTGGAGCGACTGGGTGGGAATCCCGCCCCCGAGCGCCCACGGCATCGACAGCTGAGGCTGCTCTAGGTCGGGTTGGCGACATACCTGGGTCATCGCCCGTGTTGTCCGGCGACCGCGTCGCGTTCCGGCTGTGCTGACGTGTGGCGTCACGCTACCGTGGGGCCCGCCGGAGTTGCCCCGGGATTTGTCACAGGCGGCAATCCGCTCCGGGTGCCGATGGCGAAGTACCAGCGGCAACGCAGAATAGGTGGGGGAACTGGCTCCAGCCAGGAGGGGATATGTCGACGTCTCAGCCGCCCGACGGGGGGTACGCGCAGCCGCAGGACCCGTGGGAGGGCGGGTTCGAGCCTGGGCTGGCTTCGGTGCCGACCGATCCGATACCGGAACAGCGCTACGACGCGTACCCGCCGGGCGCCGGTCCGTCCGACGTCCTCTGGTCGCAGCAGACGGTCGCCCAGGGCGGGTATGTGCCGCGGCCCGAGTCGAACCGGACCGGCATGATCGTGCTGATCGTGCTGATCGTCCTGGTTCTGGGTGGGGGCGGTGGCTACGCCGCCTACTACTTCACGAGCAAGCGGAACCCGTCGGCCAACCCGACCACCGGCCCGTCGTCCTCACAGGGGGCCACCACCGACCCGACGACTCCGCCGACGACGCAGGGCTTCGACCCGTACGCGGTGAAGGTCGACGACTGCCTGCGCAACAACAACCCCGTGCCGACCTACCCGGCCGTCGACACCAACCCGGACCTCCGGATCGTGCCCTGCGACACGGACGGCGCGCTGCGGGTGACCAAGGTCGTCAACGGCGGCGAGCTGGTGAAGAACGCCCAGGGTGACGTGGACGGCGAGGCGTCGGCCAAGGCGGCCTGCCCGTCGTTCAAGTTCTGGTACGTCAAGGAGGGCACCGACGACGCCCAGGACCTCGTCCTGTGCATCGTCGTCGCGAGCTAGAGACCGGCGTGCCGTTTGATGGCGTGGTGTCCCGTCCGCGACGGCGGGGCGATACCGTAGCGGCCGTGAGCAGCGCGGCCCGGTCCCATGTCGCCGATGAGGACACGGCGCCCGGTTCCCAGGACCGGACCGCCGGGCGGGAGCGTGGCCGCGGCGCCCGGGTGCGGTTGGTGGCCATCCGGTTCACCCAGTGGTGGGGTACCCCGGCCGCGGTGGACCTGATGGTGGGCCTGATCTACCTGGCGTTCGCGTTCTGGCTCTTCCGGGGGCTCTGGCCCGACCCGGCCACCCGGGCGATCGCCGACAACGTCAACGACCAGTCCCTGATCGAGTGGTTCCTGGCCAACGGCACCCTCGTCTGGACCGGCGACTTCTCGCTGGTCAGCGACCGGCTCAACGCGCCGGTCGGGGTGAACCTCATGAGCAACGCCTCGCACATCGCGCACGGCGTGATCATGGCCCCGATCACCTTCATGTTCGGCGTGCCGGTCTCCTTCGCCCTGCTGGTGGCGATCAACCTGGCCGCCACGGCGGCCGGGTGGTACCTGCTGTTCGCCCGGGGCCTGCGCCTTGGCCGCGGGGCGGCGCTGGTCGGTGGCGCGGTCGCCGGATTCGCTCCCGGGATGATCGCGCAGTCCAACAGCCACCTGCACATGACCGCCCAGTGGCTCGTGCCGCCCATCGTCTGGTGCGTCATCCGCCTGACCCGGGTCGAGACGGCGAAGCAGGCCGTCCGGCCGGCGGTCGGGCTGGCCCTTCTCGTCACGGTCCAGGTGTTTCTCGGCGAGGAGGTGCTCTACCTCACCGCTCTGACGATGGCCCTCTTCGCCGTGGCGTACGCGGTGTCCCGGCCGCGGTGGGCCAGGGAGGTGGCCGGCCCGTTCCTGCTCGGCATGCTGATCGCCGTCGGCATCTCGATCATCCTGCTGGCGTATCCGCTCTCGGTGCAGTTCGCCGGGCGTCAGCACACGTCCAACGCCCCGTTCGCCTCGGCCGCCTTCTACTCCGATGTGGCCAGCTACTTCCTGTTCTCGCCGCTGTCGCTGGCCGGAAGCGCGGAGGCGGGCAGGCTGGCGACGAGCTCGGCCGAGTACAACACCTATCTCGGGCTGCCCCTCGTGCTCGTGCTGCTGGCGATCGCGGCGTGGCGGCTGCGCTCGCCGGTCACCATCGCCGTGATGGTCTCGGCCGCGGTGATGACGCTGCTGTCCCTCGGCCCGAACGTGACGTTCGAGGGGCGGCACACCGGCTGGCTCAGCCCGTACGGCTGGATCGCCGACGTGCCCGTGATCAGCGCGGCGCTGCCCACGCGGTACTCGCTCGCCCTGATCCCGCTCATCGCCGTGCTGCTGGCCTACGGGTTGCACGCCGCCGCCCGCACCGAAGGCTTCCTGCGTCTGGCCGTGCCGGTCGCGGTCGCGGCGTCGTTGCTCCCGCTGACGCCGATGCCGTTGGCCACCACGGACCGTCGGCCGGTGCCGACGTTCATCTCGAGCGGCGCCTGGCGGCAGTGCGTGCCCGAGGCCGGCGTCCTCGTCCCGGTGCCGCTGCCCACGCCCAAGAAGCCGGACAGCATGCGGTGGCCGGCGGCGGCCAACGTGAGGTTCGCGATCCCCGAGGGCTTCTTCATCGGACCCCATGGACCCAGGGGCAAGTCCTCGATCGGTATCTACCCCCAGCCCACCTCGCAGCTGCTCGCCTCGGTCGCCGCCACCGGCGCCGTGCCCGACGTCGACAACGAGATGCGGGCCCAGGCCAGGAAGGACCTGGAGTTCTGGCGCGCCGACTGCGTGGCGCTGGCCCATGGACCCACCGAGGCGGCCCTGCACCGGACCCTGGAGGCCCTGCTCGGACCGGGCACCCGCATCGCCGACACGTGGACCTGGAAGATCAACCACTGAGCGGTCAGGGTGCGTTGACCCACTCGTCGGTGCCGTCGGCGAACAGCTGGTGCTTCCAGACGGGCAGGCGCGCCTTGACCTCGTCGACCAGCCGACCGCAGAGCGTGAACGCCTCGGCGCGGTGCGCGGTGGAGACGGCGGCGGCCAGCGCCACATCGCCGACGGTCAGCTCCCCGACGCGGTGCGAGACCGCGACCGCGTACACGGCCGGATCCTTGGCGATCTCGGCGGCGACCTCGGCCAGCACCGCCTCGGCACTGGGATGCGCCTCGTAGACGAGTCGCGTGACGGCGCGGCCGCCGTCGTGGTCGCGGACCACGCCGGCGAACGAGACCACCGCGCCGGCGGCCGGATGCGAGACGGCGGCCTCGTGCTCGGACGGGTCGAGCGCCTCGGTGGTGAGCGCGGATCGCACGGTCATGGCCGACCTCCCGAATGCAGCGGCAGCTCCACCAACGGTACGGAATCGCCCGGCGCTCCGTTGGTGCCCGGTGCGATGACGGCGAACCCGTCGGCCTGGGCCAGCCCGCGCAGCATCGCCGATCCGGCGTGAGCGACCGGCCGGGCACCCGAGGCCTCCGCGCGCACGAGTACCAGATGCGTGAAGTCGCCGCGCCCGGGCACCGGCTCGGCCAGGGTCACCGAGCCCAGCGACGGCTCGGTCCGGCCGGACAGGCCCCGCAGCAGCGGCTCGACCAGGGACACCAGCGCGACGATCGCCGACTGCGGGTTGCCCGGCAGCCCGGCGACGAACCGGGGCCGCGATCCCGGGATGGACGCGAGCAGCATCGGAAAGCCGGGCCGCACGGCGACGGTGTTGGCCACGTACTCCGCGCCCAGCTCGGTCAGGGCCGGATGCAGGTGGTCGACCGGGCCGTGCATCGTGCCGCCCGTGGTGCAGACCACGTCGGCCCGGTCGAGGGCGGACATGATCGCGGCGACGTGCGCGTCAAGGGTGTCCTCGACCGGGCCGCGCGGAGCGAAGCCGGGCACGACGGTGGCGCCCAGGCGCCGCAGCCACGCCGGCACCTGAGGGCCGAGCGCGTCGCGGACCCGGCCGTCACCGGGTGGGCCGTAGGTGAGCAGCTCGTCGCCGAAGACCACCGTGGCGACCCGGGGTGGCGGGACGACGGTGAGCATCTCGTACCCACAGGAGGCGGCGAGTCCGATCAGGCCGGGCGTGACCCGTACTCCGGCCGGCAGAAGGTCCTCGCCCTTGGCCGCCTCGTCGCCGGGTTCGCGCCACTCGGGCATCGGACGGCCCCGCCCGTTGACCCGGCCGTCGGCGTCGATCGACGACTCCTCGACCCGGATGATCTGCTCGGTGCCCGCCGGCACCATCGCGCCGGTGGCGATCTCCAGGGCCTGGCCGGCGGCCAGCGACCCCGGCACGGAGCCGGCCAGCACCTGACCGACGACGCGCCACGGGCCACCGCCGCGGGTGGCGTATCCGTCCACACTGGAGGTGGGGAACGCCGGCAGGTCGGTCAGCGTCGTCAGCGGAGCGGCGAGTGTCAGCCCGTCGGCCTCGGCCAGCGGCAGCTCGACCGGGTCGGGACGCACCGCCTGTCCCGCCGCGAACGCGGCCGCCCGCGCGGCGGTCCACGCGATCGGGTTCATTGCCTACCTCGCTCCGGGACTCGGCGATCCATCCCCGTTGTTGCCAGCCTCCGTAGCCTCGTCCCGTCGCTCACGAAAGAACCCTATCCCTATCCGTGATCGCCGCCGCGGAGCTGCTCGACCGCGTGCACCACGATCGGGCCGAGCACCGCGAGCCCGTCGCGGGCCGCGCCGGTCGACCCGGGCAGGTTCACGATCAGCGTGTGCCCGGCCACACCGGCCAGGCCGCGGGACAGCGTCGCCGTGGGTACCCGGTCCCGGGACGAGGCGCGGATGGCCTCGGCGATGCCGGGCACCTCGTAGTCGAGCACCTGCCGGGTGACGTCGGGCGTCCGGTCGGTGGGTGTGATCCCGGTACCACCGCTGGTGAGCACGAGGTCGGCCCCGTCGTCGACGGCCTCGCGCAGGGCCTGCCCCACCGGATCCCCGTCCGGCACCACGACGGGATCGTCCACCTCGAAACCGAGCTGCCGCAGGCCGGTGACCAGGATCGGTCCGCTGGAGTCGGCGTACACGCCGGCCCAGGCCCGGTTCGACGCGACGATGACCCGGGCCCGCATCACGAACCGTCCCGCTCCCACAGCCCGGTCTTGCCACCCTCCTTGCGCAGCACCCGCACGTCATCGATGGCCGCGGCCGGATCGACCGCCTTGATCATGTCGATGAGCGCGAGGCCGGCGACCGCGACGGCGGTGAGCGCCTCCATCTCCACACCGGTGCGATCGGCGGTACGGACGGTAGCGGTGATCTCCACTCTGTCGCTGCCCAGATCGAGCTCGACCTCGACGCCGTGCACGGCGATCGGGTGGCACAGCGGCACGAGATCGGGAGTTCGCTTGGCACCCATGATGCCGGCGATCCGGGCCACGCCCAGCGCGTCTCCCTTGGGCAGCTCGTCGCGGCGCAGCAGCGCGACGACCTCGGCCGTCGTCCGCACCACCCCGGCCGCCACCGCCCGCCGCACGCTCACGTCCTTGGCCGAGACGTCGACCATCCGGGCCGCCCCGGAAGCGTCCACGTGGGTCAGTCCACGAGGTTCCACGGGCCGAGGGTACGCCCGACGCACGCCCGGTGCGTGGGGAGCGCCACGGTCGCGACGATCGTCGTGGGTGGCCGGAGGTGCGGTAATCTGTGTCGCCACCCGCGTGGCCCAGCGCCCCACGACGCCGGCCCAGACGGTTGAGGGGAGGCACTGCCGTGAACGACCTCGGATAGACACGCCCATGGCTCGGCGTGGCGCCATGGCTGGCTCGGCGCGTCGCGCGCCGCGACCCGGCCAAGGTGGTCTGACGCCGCGCACTGTCCCTGCGCGCCATTCCCGCCTAATGTGACCTGCGGGCGTACGGCGGATTCCGGCCGTACGTCGACCCCGGATGGTCCGTCGTGTCACGGCGGCCAGGATCATTAGGACGGCGCGTGCCCAGACGTGACCGCGGCAGGACCCTGCGGTGGCTCGCCACCGGGGTCATGGTCGTGGCGCTGTGTTGCGTGATCGCTGTCCTGTTTGGTCTCGACGACGATCTCGGCGACACGCCGGCCTGGCTGCTGCCGGCCCTCACCGGTCTGGTCGCCGTGGCCAGCGCGTCGGTGGTCTATGTCCGGCAGCGCAGCGCCGTGGTGGGGTGGGCCTGGACCGACGCCGCCACGCTGATCTGCATCGTGTGGCTGCCCGCGGCGTGGGTGCCGCTGTGCGTCGGCACCGGTGTGCTGGTGGCCAAGCTCCTGCGCCGGGTCACCCCGTTCAAGGCCGTGTACAACGCCGCGAAGGATGCCCTGGCGGCGACCGCCGGCCTTCTCGTCGCCGTACCGCTCGGTGTCGCCGGAGCGGCCGACCCGCTGGCCCGGCCCTGGCAGCTCGTGCTGGTCGCGGTCACCGTCATGGTCGCCGAGAACGTCATCGGCGTACCGGTGGTGGCGCTGGCCGCCGGCACGCCGTGGCACCGGGTGCTCCGTACCGACGGGGCGCTCAAGCTCTTCTCGTTCGCCGGCAAGCTCGCGGTCGGGATCCTCACCCTCCGGCTGCTCGAGGTCAACGGCCGGTTGCTGGCCGTCATCCCGCCCGTGGCGCTGTGCCTGCACCTTACGTATTCCGGGCGCGTGCGGGCCCGCACCGAGCGGGCGGCCTGGCGCCGCCTCGCCGCCAGCACCGAGGACCTGTACGGCACCGATGTGTCCGTTGTGGTCGGTACCGCGGTCGTCAACGCCGCGACGCTGTTCGGTGCCGACGAGGTCGAGGTGTTCCTCCGCGACGGTCCGGAGGGGCCGATCCTGGTGCGCGGTGACGTGGATGGCGTGCGATGGTCGGGCGATCCCGGCCGCGCGCCGCCCCGGCGCACCGACGGCGTGGGCATCACGGCCCGTCTGGCCGGCCGCGGCTCGGCCTCGGATGCCGGCTCGGATGCCGGCTCGGACATGGCCTCGGATCTGGGCGAGGTGCGGTTGCAGTACGCCGGCCCGGTCAACCTCACCGATTCCGAACAGCTCGCCCTGCGTACCTTCGTCTCCGCCCTCCATACCGCGCTGCGCAACGCGACCGCGTTCGCCGAGGCCCGCCGGTTGGCGCAGCGGCATGACCACGCGGCCCGCCACGACCCGCTGACCGGGCTGGCCAACCGGCGCCGGCTGGAGGAGTACGGGGAGGTCGCCCTGGCCGAGCCGGGCGTGACCGCCCTCGTCGTGGTGGATCTGGACCTCTTCCGCGATGTCAACGAGACGCTGGGTCACCTGGCCGGGGACCGGCTGCTCGCCGAGGTGGCCCGGCGGCTGGCCGCGCGGGCCGGATCCGACGACCTGGTCGCCCGGCAGCACGGCGACGCGTTCGCGGTGCTGCTGGTCCGGCTGCCCTCCGCCGAGGCGGCCGAGCGGCGGGCCCGGGAGCTTCTCGACACGCTGGACGCGCCGATCGACCTGGGCGCCCTGCGGGTACGGGTCGAGGCCAGCGCCGGCGTGGCGGTCGCCGATGGCGGCGCCGCACTGGCCGGCCCGGCCGGCCGTGAGTCGGGCATGGTCGAGCTGTTGCGCCGGGCCGACGTCGCCCTGCACCACGCCAAACGGGGCGGGCCCTCGGTGGTGACCTACCACGACCGGTTGGACACGGCCGATGCGGCCCAGCTCGCCCTCGGCGGCGAGCTGCCCCGCGCGATCGCCGAACGGGAGTTCGCGGTGAGCTTCCAGCCGATCGTGGACCTCGCGACCGGCGAGATGATCGCCGCCGAGGCGCTGGCCCGGTGGCACCATCCTGATCGTGGCGACCTCGGGCCCCGCCGGTTCCTGGCCGCGGTCGAGCGTTCGGGCCTGCTGCCCGACTTCGCCGAGGCGGTGCTCGACCAGGCCCTGGCCGCCATGCTGCGGTGGCGGGCGGCCGGCGTCGACGCGCCGGTGGCGGTCAACGCGTCGCCCCGCAGCCTCCTGGACCCCGCCTTTCCCCGCATGGTGCTCGGGCGCCTGGAGGCCAACGGGGCGACCGGCTCCGACCTGGTCCTCGAGCTGACCGAGACGCTGACGCCGGCCCAGGTCGACCACATCGGAGGCGTGCTGGACCAGTTGCGCGGCGCCGGGATCCGGTTGGCTCTGGACGACTTCGGCACCGGCTTCTCGTCGCTGGGCATGCTCGACCGGGTACGGGTGGACGAGCTGAAGATCGATCGGAGCTTCGTCGCCGCGATGGACTCCTCGCCGCAGGCCGCGGCGGCCGTCCGGTTCACCATCGAGCTCGGTCGCAGCCTGGGAATGCTCGTCGTGGCCGAAGGCGTGGAGAGCCCGCGCCAGCGCCGGGAGCTGTGGACCCAGGGATGCCCCGCCGGTCAGGGCCACCTCTTCGGTCGTCCAATGTCGATCGAGGCGCTGCTGGCCACCCTGCGGGGCGCGGACGGGTCACCCGATCGGCTCGCGGAGTCGATCCACGCGGCCACCGAGAACGTCATTGACCTGCCCCGGGCCCGCCGGGGCGAGTCGGTAGGGTGAGGCCGACCCCTAGGGCGAGCCGACGTCGCAGCGTCGGCGAGCCACAGCACATACAGCGCGCCGACGTCCGAACGGGGGCGAGCGGGGCGGAGGCGAAGCCCAACACCTACGGAGGCCGGCCTTGACCAATGAGGTGGAGAAACCGCCGGAGGCATCGTTGTACGACGATCCCGCGACCGCGGACCTGTCCGCGAAGGTCACCGAGGCCTGGACCACGTTCACCCGCGCCCTGGCCGAGGCGCTGCCCGCGCTGCCCGCGGGAGCCACGCTCGACATGACCCTCGACCCGACCGCGTCGGGCATCGGCGAGGCGGTGTACGCGGTCAGCGTCACCCCCGTCGACGGCGGCACGCTCAAGGGGTACGCGGTCGGCAACTCACTGTTACCGCCCGAGCACCGCCTCTCCCGTACCGCGGTGGCCGAGCTCGTCGCGCTCGGCTGGTCGCCACCGGAGGGGTCGTCGGGCGACGAGCGGTTCACCCTCGACCTCGAGGTGTCGCTGGCCGCCCGGCTGGCGGCGATCATCAGCCGGACCCTGAAGGACGTGTACGGCACCCCGCACCCCGCGTTCCTGGTCTACTCGGCGCTGACCGACTCCGGCCAGGCGGTGGACGTGCCGCCGCTCGGCGCGGCCCGCCTGCTGCCGGTCCAGGGCGAGACGCACCGGCCGCCCGAGCGCGCCGAGCTGGCCGGCCTGTCGCTGCCGGACAAGGTCGCCTCGGTCATCGCCGCGATGCTCAAGACGACGCCCGACAGCCTCCCGGTGGACAAGGACGGCGACATCGGCATCCGGTCCGGATCGGCCATGGTGTTCGTCCGGGTGCGGGACAACCCGCCGCTGGTGGACGTCTTCTCGCCGGTGCTGTCCGGGGTCGACACGAACGAACAGCTCTACGCACGGCTCTCCGAGCTCACCCACCGCATGCCGATCGGCCGGCTGTACTGCACGGGCGACACGGTGTGGGCGTCCGTGCCCGTGTTCGGCCGCGACTTCCAGCCGACGCACCTCATGCTGGCCGTCCAGGTCATGACCGGCCTGGCCGACGAACTGGACGACCGGCTGCATGGCGAGTTCGGCGGGAAGCGGTTCTTCGTCGAGGGGGACCGGGCGGCCATCGACAAGGGCGACGACGCCCAGACCGGCATGTACCTCTGACCCGCCCCCTTCGGCGCCGATCATGAAGTTAACGTCATGATCGGCGCCTTTGGCTGACGTTTAGTCCATGATCGTGGGGATCTTGGCGGCGTCCGTCCAGTGCGGGCGGGGCCGGTTATTCGTAGGCGAGCCAGGACTGGCGGGCCACGCTGTTGAGATCGTTGGCCATGAGGCCTCCGTCGGAGACCGTCCACAGTGTGTCGCCGATGACGAGGGACCGGCGGATCCCCGGCGAGTACGCCCTGTCGGGGTAGGAGGTGTTCGGGTGGCTGACGAAACTGACCTCCCCGATCGAGCGGTCGGACACGCGCAGCACGAGCGCCCCGACCGACGGTTCCATCTTGTCCACGACCGCCGAGTCGCCACCCGGCGCCACGCCCGCGCCCCGGTAGACCTGCAGCGGCACGACCAGCAGGCCGGTCGGCGGCCAGTACAGGAACGCGTGCGGGTCGAACTCGGCCTCGGAGTGGGCGCCGGTGAGCGAGTACGTGGCGATGCGGCGCGGATCGGACAGGTCGCTGACGTCGAACAGCGAGACCTGGGTGCCCTTGGTCCGGCCCTCGGACGTCGCGTCCTGGCCGATGCCGATGAGCCGGTCCGAGCCGACGGGATGCAGGTAGGCGGAGTAGCCGGGGATCTTCAGCGCGCCGCGGACCCTGGGCTGGGCCGGGTCGTGGAGGTCCACTGTGTACAGAGGGTCGGTCTGCCGGAAGGTGACGACGTAGCCGACGGGCCCGAGGAAGCGGACGGCGTAGATGCGTTCGCCCTTGCCCAGACCCTCCACGCGACCGATCTGGCGCAGCGAGCTGTCCCGCTGGGCCAGCACGTACACGCCGGACTGTGAGCGGTCCCGCCCGTTGCCCCACGGCTGGCCGGTCGTGGTGGCCACCCGCAGGTTCCCCTCGAAGTCGCTCATCGCGTACTGGTTGATGAGGTAGCCGGGCACGCCGCCGCCGGCCACGTACCGTGGGCGATCCGACGACGAGGTGTCGAACTTGTAGATCTCGGTCTTGGCGTCCTGCGGCTTCCACTCGCCGCCGGGCCGGACGCGCCACGTCTGGTTGCTCGCGACGTACAGGCTCGGGCCGTTGCTGTAGACGGTGTCACCGTCCGCGGCGAGCGTGACCGGGCGGCCGTCGCCGATGGCGGATCCCGCCACGTCGATCGTCAGGATCGTGAGGAGGTTGGTGCCGGAGTACGAGGCGGGCCGGCTGACCGCGTCGCACGGCACGGTCGCCGTCTGCGTGGATCCGTTCGTCGTGACCTGGATCCGCGGCAGCCACCGATCCAGCGGCGCGTTGTCGATGATGCTCCGGTTGGCCTTCGTCCGCTCCTTGTCCGTGGTGTTCTGCAGGTACGGGAACATGATCCGCGGTGCGGACCGGATCACGACGCGGGCGGTGGAGCCGACCTGGCGGGCGTCGACGAGCGCGCCGTCAACGACCATTGAGGACAGTACGCGGGGCTGGCCGACGAGGTCGACCAGGAGCAGCCGCGGCCCCATGTGGTCCCGCTGGGGCGACGACCTGGTGTCCTCCACGATGGGTCCACCCCGGGCGACGTACGCCTGGTTCAGCAGTACCAGCGCGTGGTCGCCGGCCAGCAGGATGTCGCCGGCGATGTAGCGGCCGCTGGGGTCATCCGGCTCGGCCAGGTCGACGAACCCGGTCACCGTCCGGCTTTCCGGGTCGACCACCCGCAGCACGCCGCCCGAGACGGTGACGATGCGCCGCCCGTCGGTCTTGACCAGGTCCGGCTCGTCCACCCCGGCCTCGTGGGTGTTCGTACCCGAGTAGTTGTTCGCGCCGCCCTCGAGGGCCTTGTCGGCCGTGGCCGCGCCCGGCTGGGGCACCGGCGCTCCGGGCGGCGGTGCCGCACCCCGTCCCTCGGCCGCCATCGCAGGGTCGGCGGCCCAGATCTCTCCGCCGCCGAAGCCGTATGGACCGACGATCGCCTTGGACGCGGTACGCAGGCCGCTGATGGCCTCGTCGCACGAGTCGAACGCCACGAGCTGGAACGAGCCGTCGGCCGGCGGACCCCCGGGGTCGTTGGTGGCCGTCGCTGTGCACGCGGAGAGGGCACCGAGCCCCACGAGGAGCGCGGCGGCGGTGCCGCCAAGGCTTCGCTTCCGCCTCGCTAATTTCTCGCTCGGTCGTCGGCTCGCGATGCCGCCAAGGCTTCGCTTCCGCCTCGCTCGTTCCTCGCTCGGTCGTCGGCTCGCCGTGCCGCCAAGGCTTCGCTTCCGCCTCGCTCGTTCCTCGCTCGGTCGTCGGCTCGCGATGCGCGGGAGTCTGGTCATGCCGGCTTGGACGATGCGTCCGCCGTCCCGGTTCCCGCCGCCCGTCTCGGTGAATGCAGGGGCACCCTCCTTATCAAAAAGTGTCTGTAGGGTGCCCTTCCTTACACCACAGTCAGCCGAGCGGGCCGTTGGAGAGGCGGGACAGCACGATCATGCTGCGCGTCGAGGTGACGAACGGCTCGGAGCGCAGCCGTTCCAAGGCCTGCTCCAGATGCGGTATGTCGGCCGCCCGCAGGTGCACCAGGGCGTCCGCCTCGCCGGAGACCGTGTAGGCGCCGACCACCTCCGGATGCTGCTTGACGGCGGCGGCGATCTGCGACGGGGCGGTCCGCCCGGTGCAGAACAGTTCCACGAACGCCTCCGTGGTCCACCCGACCGCGGCCGGGTCCACGACGGCCGTGAATCCCTTGATGACGCCGGCCGAGCGGAGACGGTCGACGCGCCGCTTCACGGCCGGCGCGGAGAGCGAGACGATCTGTCCGATGTCGGCGAACGACGCTCGGGCGTCGGCGGTCAACGCCGCAATGATTCGCTGGTCCGTCTCGTCAAGGCGCAACGATGGTTCTCCGGCTCGCAATGAAGGGCACTATTTCCTGTCACCGAGCGTACCTACCCTTGGTGATCGTGAATCATGTGCCGCGCCCGCGTACCTACCTCATGTGCCCGCCGGACCACTACGCCGTCGAGTACGCGATCAACCCGTGGATGAGCGCCGGCACGGCGGTCGACCCGGGTCTGGCCGCCAAGCAGTGGGACGCCCTGCGCGAGACCCTGGTGCGCCGGGGGCACACGGTCCACACGCTGGAGCCGCGGGCCGGCCTGCCCGACATGGTGTTCGCGGCCAACGGCGCCTTCACGGTGGACGGCGTCGGGTACGGGGCGCGGTTCCGGTACGCGCAGCGGGCGGCCGAGGCGGCGGCGCACCGGGACTGGTACGAGCGGCGCGGGTGGCGCTTCGTGGCCGGCCGCGAGACGAACGAGGGGGAGGGTGACTTCGCCTACCTGCCCGGGGCGTACGGCGGCGTGGTCCTGGCCGGGTACGGGTTCCGCACGGAGGTGGCGGCCCACGCGGAGGCGCAGGACGCGCTCGGCCGGCCGGTGGTGTCGCTGCGTCTGGTCGACCCGCGTTTCTACCATCTCGATCTCGCCCTGGCCGCGCTCGACGACGCGACCCCGGTGTACTACCCGGGCGCCTTCTCGGCGGCGTCGCGGGAGGTGCTGCGCCAGCTGTTCCCGCGCGCCGTCGTGGCCGACGAGGGCGACGCCCTGGCGTTCGGTCTGAATCTCGTCAGTGATGGTCGCCACGTCGTGCTCGACGCCGACGCCACCCGCCTGGCCGAGCGGCTGGCCAGCGCCGGTTATGTCCCGCTCCCGGTCGACCTGGGCGAACTGAAGAAGGGTGGCGGCGGCGTGAAGTGCTGCGTCGCCGAACTGCGCCCGATGTGACGCAGGCGTGGTCCCGATACAGTCGGGGCTTCGCGGTTGTCGGCATCCCGGTTTCGCCGGCACCCCTGTGACAAGGGAGAACACCCCTCATGCGAAGGCTGATGATCGTAGCCGCGCTCGCGGCCGCAGGCCTCGGTGCCGCCGCGGCGTGCGCTGACAACTCTCCCCAACCCAGCGCCACCAGCGCACCGGCGCCGGCGACCTCGGCGGCCGCCGACGAGACCAAGCAGGTCTGCACGGAGGCGATGGCCGAGGCCACCGCGGCCAGCGCCGAGATCACCCCCAAGGTCGACGAGCTCGTCCAGGCCGCGCAGTCCGGCGACCTGGGCAAGGCGGCGCAGTTGCAGACGGAGTTGCGTGCGCGGGCCACCGACATGCAGACCAAGGTCACCGCATGGCAGGGCAGGAACATCAAGCCGGAGGTCAAGGCCGTGCTCGCCGAGGCCGGCACGACGATCCAACAGGTGGTCAGCGGGACTCCGGACGCGCAGACCAAGGCGAAGTTCCAGGAGATCGGCGTCAAGCTCGCCGCCGCCTGCGCGGGTGCCTGACTCAAGATCCCCGCAACTGTCGCGCAGTTGTGGTTTCGCGGGGCTGTTGAGACCACGACTGTCCGGCGGTTGTGACGATCTTTGTCGTCGATCGAGGGTACGCCCGGCGTGCCAGGTAAGTGGTAGTTGGCGGTTTATGCCCGGATCGGGCAGTCTTGATCCGTGGACCCCGTCGACATCCTGGTCGAGGCGAGAGCGGCGCTGCGCGCGGCCTCGTATCCGCTTCGCCTGCCCGGCGCCGCCCCGGCCCGGGCCTCCGCCGCCGGGCTCCTGGCTCAGATCGACGACTACCTCGTGCCCCGGCTGCGCCGGATGGACGGTCCGCTGGTGGCGGTCGTCGGGGGCTCCACCGGCGCGGGCAAGTCGACGCTCGTGAACAGCCTCGTCCGGGCGCCGGTCTGTCCCGCGGGGGTACTGCGGCCGACCACGCGCGCGCCGACGCTGGTGGCGCATCCGATCGACACGGCCTGGTTCCGCGAGCGCTCGTTCCTGCCCCGCCTGGCCCGGGGCGCGGCGCCGGACGGAAGCGGCGAGCGCACCCTCCACATCGTCAACGCGCCGCAGATCACGGCCGGGCTCGCTCTCGTCGACGCCCCGGACATCGACTCGGTCGTGGCGGCCAACCGGGCCCTGGCCCGGGAGCTGTTCGCGGCGGCCGACCTCTGGCTCTTCCTGACCACGGCGGCCCGCTACGCCGACGCGGTTCCGTGGCGGCTGCTGCACGAGGCGCGCCACCGGGGCACCGTGGTCGCGATCGTCCTCGACCGCGTGCCGCCCCATGCCCGCGACGAGGTGTCCATCCACTTCGCCCGGATGCTGGGCAGCCAGGGCCTCGGCGAGACCGGCCTCTTCGTGGTGGCGGAGTCCACTCCGGACAGTCACGGCCTGCTGCCCGATCGGGACGTCGCCCCGATCCGGCGCTGGCTCGACGCCGTCGCCAGCGACTCGGCCAACCGTGCCCGGGTGCTCCGGCGTACCCTCATCGGGGCCATGGTCGCCGCTGGGTCCACTGTGGAGAGACTGTCTGACGCCGCCGACGACCAGGCCGGCGCGGCCGTCGCGTTGGGTGAGGCGGCCCGGGCCGCCTTCGACACTGCACTCTCCGATGTGGAGTCTTCCCTGCGGGCCGGTACGATGCTGCGCGGTGAGGTGTACGCCCGTTGGCGCGAGGTCGTGGCGGGTGGGGATCTGCGCCGGGCGTTGCGCACGCTGGCCGGGCGGATCGAGGCGCCGGGGCGGGCAGGGTCCGACCGACCGCGACCCGGTCGCCGGCTGTTGCCCGCGCTGGCCCGCGCGATCGCCGCGCTCATCGTCGAGGCGGACCTCCAGGCGGCCCGGCGATGCCATGACGCCTGGTCGGCCGACCCGGCCGGTCGGGCGCTGCTGGCGGCCGAGAAGTCCCTGGGCCGGCCCTGGCCCGGGTTCACCGACGCCGCCCACGACCTGGTGCACGACTGGTCCACCTGGGTGCGCGCCGCGGTGCGCCGCCGCGGCGTGCCGCGCACCCGGACCCGGTCCACCGAGTCGGCCGCCATGCTCCTGCTCGTCACCATCGCCGCCGTGGCTCCGCCGGCCGGCGAGGTGACCGCGGAGGGCGCCGGGCCGGACCTGCTGCGGGCGATCCTGGACGACGAGCCGGTGCGGACCCTGGCCGAGCGCGCCCGTTCCGAGTTGCTGAGCCGGGTGGCCGACCTGTTCGCGGTCGAGGTCGAGCGCCACAACGCCCCGGCCGCCTGGGTCGACCCCGATCTGGGCCCACGGCTGCGGGCCGTCGCGGCCCGCCTGCGCGACGCCGGCCGCCACCTGGCCGCGCGCGAGGAGGACGCGGCGTGAGCGGGTCCGCGAATGCGCCGACCGCGCGAGGGGTGGTCGAGGCGTGAGCGCGGATCTGGTCGACCGGTTCGACGCGCTGGAACGGGTGGCCGGCGCCGCCTGGCCGCATCTGTCGCCCCCGGACGTCGCCCACCCGGTCGCCCGGACGCGCGACCTGGCCCGGCGCGGCGCGACCCGGCTGCGCCTGTCGGCCGACCACACGGTCGTCGTCCTGGCCGGGGCCACCGGCAGCGGCAAGTCGAGCCTGTTCAACGCGTTGGCCCGGATGGAGCTCTCGCCGGCCAGCGAACTGCGACCGACCACCGACGCGGCCCACGCGTGCGTGTGGGGCGCCGACCAGCCGGCCCCGTTGCTGGACTGGCTGGGCGTGGACCGGTGGCGGCGGTTCCTACGGGAGAGCGTCCTCGACGCCGAACGGGAGGCGCCCCTGCGGGGCCTGGTCCTGGTCGACCTGCCGGACATGGACACCGTGGCCGATACGCACCGGCTCGAGATGGATCGGCTGGTCGAACTGGCCGACCTCGTCGTCTGGGTTCTCGACCCGCAGAAGTACGCCGACCAGACCGTGCACGACGAGTACCTGCGCCGGATGCACCGGCTGCGCGAGGTGACCGTCGTGGTCTTCAACCAGGTCGACCGGTTGGCGCCGGCCGACGCGTCCCGGTGCCTGGCCGACCTCACCCGCCTCGTGGAGGCCGACGGGCTCGCTGGCGTGCCGGTGCTGGCGACCTCGGCCGCCACCGGTGAGGGCGTCGACGACCTGCGCGCCCTGCTGGAGAAGGCCGTGGCCGGACGCGGCGCCGCGGTGGCCCGTCTGGCGGCCGAGCTGACGTCCGCGCTGTCCACGGTGGCGCCCCTGGTCGGCCCCGACATCGGTCCGGACGCCGTGGGCCGGGAAGCCGTCCGCGAACTGGCCGACCGGCTGTCGGTGGCCGCCGGGGTGGCCGCCGTGTCGGCCGACGCGGAGCGGATCTACCTGCGGCGCGCGGGTCTGCCCGGCTCACGCCGGCGCGAGCCCGCGGTGCCGACCGCCATCGTGCCGGCCGATCCGGTGGCGGTCGCGGTGGCGGTACGCCGGGTGGCCGCCCGCCTGGCGTCCGGGTTGCCCACCCCATGGCCCGACGAGGTACGCCGGGTCGCGACCGCCGACCTGGACCGGTTGCCGTACGTGCTGGCCGGCGCGCTCGCCGCCGCCCGGCCCCGGCCGCCCCAGGCGCCGCTGTGGCGGTTGGCCCGACTGGTGTGGTGGCTGGCCGTCCTGGTCGGCGCGGCCGGCATCGGCTGGACCGGCTGGTACGGGGCGGCCCGCTACAACGGCACGACACCGGACCTGCCGGACGTGGGTGGCGTGGCCTGGCCGCTGCTCATGGTGGCCGGCGGCGCGATGGTGGCCCTGCCGCTGGTGCTCCTCGGCCGGCCGCTCGCGGCGGGCCGGGCCCGCCACTACCGGTCCAGAGTGGACCGGCGACTGCGCCACGCCACGGCCGCGGTGGCCCGTGAGGTCCTCGCCCCGGTCCGCGGTGTGCTCCGCGACTACGCGGAGGCGCGCGCCTCGTACCATGTCGCCGCTTCCTAACATGGCATGGGGGGTGGGCCCGAAGGGCTGGGGGGTGGGGAGATCATCGTGCGGCTCGGTCTGGCTCTGCTGGCGGCTCTGAACCTGTGGTGGGGGGTGTGGGCGCGCGTCGCCCCGCGGCACTTCTTCGACACCTTCCCCGGGGGCGGCCAGCGGTGGACGGCCGCCTATCCGCCGTACAACGAACATCTCGTGACCGACCTCGGCGCCACGTTCCTGACCCTCGGGTTTCTCCTCGTGGTGGCCGCGATCTCGTCGGAGCCGGCGGTGCGGCGTGTCGTGCTGGCCGCCGTCACCCTGTTCGGCGCGCTGCACCTGCTGTTCCACGCCACGGAGTCCGGTCAGATGGGCGGCTCGTCCTACGCGGCCAGCCTGGTGGCCCTCCTGGCCGGAGTGCTCCTGCCCGGCGGCCTGTTGGCGCTCGACCTGCTCCGCCGCCGGCGCCGCCCACCCCACGGTGATCATGAAGCTGGGGACATCATCTAGCGCCGATCATGGACCTAAGTCCATGATCGGCGCTGGGAGGGGGGCTGATGAGATGGACGTGATTACGGTGGGGGCGTGACGATCCACGCGTCGGACCCGTTCGCGACGCCCGACGACGAGAAGTCGCTGGTACGCCGCCTGCGGGGCCGCCTGGCCTCGCCGGTGACCCTCTGGACCGCGTACGACCACGAGGGCCGCCGGGTCGGGCTGACCGTCTCCTCGACGCTGGTCGTCGACGGTTCCCCCGGCCGGGTGCTCGGTGTGCTCGATGAGGAGTCGGCGCTGTGGGAGGCGGTCCGCCGAACGGAACGGTTCGCCGTCGCGCCGCTACGGGAAGCCGACGGTCGGCTTGCCGACACGTTCGCCGGCCTGATGCCGGCGGCCGGCGGGCCGTTCGTCGGTCACGACTGGCGCGACACCGGTCACGGGCCGATCCTCGACGGGCTGGGCACGTGGGCCGGCTGCCGGCTGGACGGGGCGCGGCCGATGGGCTGGGGCCTGCTCATCGAGTCGACCGTGGAGCACGTGGAGATCGGCGCCGGCGACGAGGCGCGGCCGTTGATCCACTACCGGGGCCGCTACATCTGGCCGCGGTGGCCGGCCTGAGACATCCGGATAAGCTGAGGCCGTGATCGCTGAACCCGTGATTGGTGAGCGTTTCGGCGCGGCAAGCCGGATCCTGGTGACCGGTGGTGCGGGCTTCGTGGCGTCACACCTCGTCGACCAGCTGATCACTCGCGGCGCCGAGGTCGTGGTCGTGGACAACTACGCGACCGGGGCCAAGGAGAACCTGGAACATCTGGAGGGCCACCCGCGCTACGCGTTCGTCGAGGCCGACGTCTCCGACGGGCTGCCGCCGCAAGCCGATCCGTTGGCCGCCCCCTTCGACGCGATCATGCACATGGCCTCGCCGGCCAGCCCGACCGACTTCGGCAAGCTGCCGGTCGAGATCCTGCGCGTGAACTCGTTGGGCACGCTGCACCTGCTCGACCGGGCGGTCGCCGACGGGGCCCGGTTCCTCATGGCGTCGACGTCGGAGGTGTACGGGGACCCGCTCGTGCACCCGCAGCCGGAGAGCTACTGGGGCAACGTCAACCCGATCGGGGTACGGGCCGTCTACGACGGGTCCAAGCGCTTCGCCGAGGCGGCCACGATGGCCTACCACCGCGACCGCGGGGCCGATGTCGCGATTGTGCGGATCTTCAATACGTACGGCCCGAGGATGCGCCGCAACGACGGCCGGGCCATCCCGACGTTCATCACCCAGGCGCTGCGCGGCGAGCCGGTGACCGTACACGGCACCGGCGAGCAGACCCGGTCCATCTGCTACGTCGACGACCTGGTGCGCGGGATCCTGCTGCTGCTCGACTCGACCGAGACGGGCCCGGTCAACTGCGGCACCGAACACGAGATGACCGTCCGCGAGCTGGCCGAGACGATCGTCCGGCTCGCCGGCAGCCGCTCCGAGCTCGTGTTCCTGCCCCGCACCCCCGACGACCCGGAGGTGCGCCGGCCCGACCTCACGCTGGCCCGCCGGGTGCTCGGCTTCGAGCCGACCATCGGCCCGGAGGAGGGCCTGCGCAGCACGATCGCGTACTACGCCGACCGGCTTCACCTCTGACATTCATTAATTCCCAGTTAACTGTCGGCATTCTGAATTCGCGGCATCCAAGCCGGCGTGACCTGCGGCTCCATAGCACAGTCGCGCAAATCGTGCGGTCGCGATGACGGCTGATGACGGGCGTGGGTACGTAATCTGGAGTGATGGCGACGACACCGCCCTACGGGGAAACCGACGAGCCGGAGCACGACGAGCCCGCACAGAAATGGACGGGCCGGGCGACGGTCAGTCGGCCCACGCCACCGGCCGCGGGCGCTCCGGTCGTCGCGAGCCGTCCGGTGCCAGCGGCGGCGCCGGTATACCCGCGGTCGCCGGTGTACGGCAAGAAGCGGTTGCGCCCGAAATGGGGGCGCATCGCCCTGGCGAGCGCCCTGGCGCTGATCGTGCTGGCCGGGGTGGCCGGCGTCGGCACGTACCTGTGGATAAGTAACGTCAATGATGGGCTCGACCGGACCGACCCGTTCGTGCAGGTGGAGAACCGTCCGCCCAAGGTGGCCGAGGGATCGCTCAACATCCTGCTGCTCGGCACCGACTCCCGCGATCCGGATGCCCCGGTCGACCAGCCGGGCAAGTGGCGCACCGACACGATGGTGCTCATGCACATCCCGGCCAGCCACGACAAGGCGTACCTGTTCTCGTTCCCCCGCGACCTCTGGGTGCACGTGCCCCAGAGCAAGACGAGCCAGTACGGCAACACGATGGCGAAGATCAACGCAGCGTACGCGTGGGGTGGCATGCCGCTGATGGTGGAGACGATCGAGCAGTACACCGGCGTGCGCATGGACCACGTGATGCTGATCGACTTCGCCGGGTTCAAGAAGGTGGTCGACGCGGTGGGCGGCGTGGACATGAAGGTCGAACGCACCATCACCTCCATTCACCGGCCACACCGGACATTCCCGAAGGGAATGAACCACTTCAACGGGTCGGAAGCGCTGGACTACATCCGCCAGCGCAAGCAGTTCCCCGATGGGGACTTCGCCCGGATGCGCAACCAGCAGACGTTCCTCAAGGCTCTCCTGGACAAGGCGGTCAGCGCCGGCACGGTGAGCAACCCGTTCCGCCTGCGCGACTTCGTCAACTCGGTGGCCGACGCGATCGTCGTCGACCAGCAGTTCTCCCTCATCGACCTGGGCTGGCAGTTCCGCGGCCTGCGCAGCAACGATCTGATCTTCTACACCAGCCCCCACAAGGGCACCGGTGACATCAACGGCGAAAGCGTGGTGCTCTCCGACCGGGAGAAGGCGCTGAGCCTCTACCAGGCGGTGGCCAACGACACCGTGGCCGCCTGGATGACCCAGAATGCACCCCAGACGGCGAAAGCCGGTGGGTGAGGGCAGCGCGCTCGATCGCCAGACGGTACGCTTACGCCAGTTTCTCCAGACTGCAACGGGCAAGTGGCGCGCGCCGTCTGGGCGATAGAGCCGCTGCGTCGGGCCCGCATGGACCCCGCGAGGAGCCGGCATGACCCTGTACGTCGACCCGGCGGTGAAACAACGCCGTCGGCGGGTGACGTACGAGCCCGAGAGACCGAAGCTCCGCGACCCGCTCTGGGCCAAGCTCTGCCTGATCTTCGGTGCGTTGATCATGGTGGGCAGCGGGCTGGCCGTGGTGGTCCCGAAGGTCCTGGCCAACTGGGCCACGGCCGAGATCCCCAAGGACGACCTGATCCCCGACGAGCTGGTCGGCGCCAACATCGACGGGGCGATCAATCTGCTCCTGCTCGGCATGGATGAGCGGTCCACCAACAAGACCGAGCCGATCCGGGCCGACACGATGATCGCTGTCCACATCCCGAAGGCGCACGACCGGATCTACATGATCTCGTTCCCCCGCGACATGCAGGTGCCGATTCCGGACTACCCGCCGACCGGCTTCGTGGGCTACCGGGAACGGATCAATGCCGCGTTCGCCTTCGGCGCGCGCACGCCCGACGGCAAGCCCGACGCGAGTCCGGCCGGCCGCCGGCAGGGCGCCGCCCTGACCATGCAGACGATCAACGGTCTGGTGCCGGGCGGCATCAAGTTCAACGGCGCCGCGATCATCAACTTCGAGGGCTTCCAGAAGGTGCTCGAGGCCATCGGCGGGGTGCGCCTGTGCGTCGACGTGGAGACGCGGTCGATCCACTACGACAAGAGCGGCAAGTACCACCGCTACGAGGTCCCCTACGACCAGCGCAAGGTGTACCCGGTGGGCTGCCGCAACTTCACGGCCAAGCAGGCCCTGGACTACTCACGCCAGCGCCACTTCCCGACGGGCGACTACGTACGCCAGCAGCATCAGCAGCAGCTCCTCATGGCCATCTTCAAGAAGCTGACCAGCAAGGGCGTCCTCACCGACCTCGGCAAGGTGCGCGAGCTGCAGAAGGTCGCCGGCGACCTGCTCACGCTCGACCTCGGCAAGACCGACATCATCGACTGGATCTTCACGCTGAAGGGTCTGGGCGCCGAGGACATCGTGATGATCAAGACCAACGGTGGGAAGTTGGCCAACATCCAGGGCACCAGCTACCAGCGCTTCACCGAAGAGACCAGGGAACTGCTGAAGGCGGTGCACGACGACACCGTGTTCGAGTTCCTGACGAGGCATCCGGACTGGATCTCCAACCTGAAGTGACCGCCAAGATCGGCAGTACCTGAGGCCGCCGAAGGGTCGAGGTGCTATACAGGTCGGGTGTTCCCCCGCGTGCCCGAGGTCGCGGTCGGTGAGGTCTCCGACGACGCGTACCTGCTCGATGTGCGCGAGGACGACGAGTGGGCCGCCGGGCACGCGCCCGACGCCGTCCATATGCCGATGTACGAGATCCCGGTGCGCCGGGACGAGGTGCCGCAGGACCGGGACGTGGTGGTGGTCTGCCGGGTCGGCGCCCGGTCGGCCCAGGTCGTCGCGTACCTGCGGGCCAACGGCTGGGACCGCGTGACGAACCTCGCCGGCGGCATGTGGGCCTGGGAGTCCGCGGGCCGGCCCATCGTCGGCGAGGACGGGCACGGGGTGCGGGTGTTGTGAGCCCGGGTCCGTTGGTGTTCGCCCACCGGGGCGCCTCGGCGGACCTGCCCGAGCACACGCTCGACGCCTACCTGCGGGCCGTCGACGAGGGTGTCGACGGTGTGGAGTGCGACGTCCGGATGACCCGCGACGGCCACGTCGTCTGCATCCACGACCGCCGGCTGGACCGGACCAGCAACGGCCGCGGCCTGGTCAGTCGGGCCACCCTGGCCCAGCTGGAGGGGCTCGACTTCGTCTCGTGGCGCGCCCGGCACCTCGCCAACGCGACGCCGCCGCGACCGTCGGGCGTGCTGACCCTCGACCGGCTCCTGACCGCGGTGATCAACGTCGGCCGGCCCCTTCGGCTGCTGATCGAGACCAAGCATCCGTCCCGGTTCGGCGGCGCCGTCGAGCACGCCGTGGTCCAGCTGCTCGAGCGGTACGGACTATCCAAGGCGGACCCCACGGCCGCCGTGCAGGTCTCGGTGATGTCCTTCTCCCCGTTGGCGTTGCGCCGGGTGCGCCGTCTCGCGCCCGGGCTGCCCACCGCGATGCTGTACGAGATCCCGCTGCTCACCGACGACCTGCCGGCGATGGGCGCCGACGTCCTGGGTCCGAGCATTGCGCTGGTCCGGGCCCGGCCGAGCATCGTCGCCCGGGCCCGGGAGCGGGGCATGAAGGTGTACGTGTGGACCGTCAACAACCGTGAGGACGTCGAGATGGTCGTGCGGCTCGGCGTCGACGGCATCATCACCGACCGGCCGGCGTACGTCCTGGCCCGACTGGGCCGATGACCGCCGACGCGAGCGGGCCGACCCGCGGTACGCCCATCGACTACGAGCGGTTGCTCGACGGTCTGAGCGCCACCACGGAGATGGTCAACGACGGCCGGGCCGGGCTGGCGGCGATCGATTCCCTGGTGGCCACCGCCCGGGCGGCCACGGGCGCGGTGGGTGCCACGTTCACCGAGTACGCCGACGACGGCGGGCGGGTCGTCGTGGCCAGCGGCGCGATGGAGTGGGCCCTGGGCCAACGCATCTCCTCGGAGTTCCTGGACCGGGACCCGGCGGCGAAGGCCTGGGCGAGCCCGGTTGACCAGCTCCCGGCACCCGTGGCCGAGCCACTGCTCACCCGGGGAGTGGTGGCCCTGGCCGGACATCCCGTGGGTGGCTCGGGACGACTGTTCGGCTCGGTCCATGTGTACTTCGCCGAAGCCGGCGGGAAGGCGCTGGCCCGGCTCGAGCCGGTGCTGCGCCTCGTGGCCGGTTCGATCGCCCACGTCTACGGCGACGCGCACGCCCCGCCGACGCGGGCGGTGGTCGACCGGGACGACCGCACCCTGTTCCTGGCCGTGGCCGGCCACGAGCTGCGGACGCCGGTCACCGTCGTCAAGGGGTACGCGAGCATGCTCGCCCAGCGCTGGGAGACGCTCGGCGAGGACAACCGGCGGGCCGCCGCCGGTGTGCTGTGCCAGCGCGCCGATGATCTGGCCCGGCTGGTGGACCGGCTGCTCGGCGCGTCGGTCGGCGACGGCGCGGCCGGCTGGCTGGTGCGCACGGTCCCCTTCGACCCGATCGAGGCGCTGCGCCGGGCCGCGGAGGCGTTGCCGGAGGAGCTGCGCCGGCCGCTGCGCCTGGAGCTGCCCGACGGCCTCCCGCCGGCGTCGGGCGATCCGGCGATCCTGACCTCGATCGTGGCCGAGCTCGTGATGAACGCGGTCCGGCACACCTCGCGCGAGAGCGCGGATCCGGTCGTCGACGTGCGGGCCGGCGCCGATGCCCATACGGTGTTCGTGCGGGTCTGCGACCGTGGCGTCGGCATCGACCCGGCCGATGTGGAGCTGGCGTTCGAGCGGTTCTGGCGGGCCCGCCGCGACGGCGGTGGTGTGGGACTCGGCCTCTACCTGGTGCGTCGGCTGGTCGAGCGGCAGGGCGGCTGGGTGTCGCTGCGTCCCCGCGACGGCGGCGGGACCATCGCCGAGGTGAGGCTGCCCCGCGCGGACGCCCCCAAGACCCCATGGGTACCCAACACGTAGGCTGTCGGCTCGTGAGCAGGCGACGCCGGCACGCCCCGGCCCGATCCGGTCCCGCCCGATCCGGTCCTCCGCGCGAGAAGGTGCGCGACGTCTTCGTACCGCGACCGTTCAAGGGCCTCGCGGACGAGCCCGACTGGGTCGCCCTGCGCGAGCTGGTGCCGGCCGCGACGTCGCCGCTGCGGCTGGCACCGGACGTCATCGACAAGTACGGCGAGCGCGAGGTGGTCCTGGCCACCGTGCTGCCGATGGCGTTGCCCGTGCTCGGTCGCCCGGACGGGCGAATCCTGCTCGGCATGCAGCGAAACACCCAGTCGGGTGATGTCAGCCGGGACCTGGGCGCGGCGCTGGAGGCCGCGCTGGAAACCGATTCCGGCGCGACCGTGTCGGTGCCCGCGCTGCCGGGCCCGGGCCCTCGCCTGCAGGACCTCCTGGCCGACGGGCGTCTCGAGATCACCATGCTCAACGACTTCGGGTTCTGGCTCGACGGCGTCGACGAGGACCCGGTCACCCGGGCGTCCCTGGAGCGCGCCGACGCGTCGGTGTTTCCCACGGTGCGCCTGGCGGCCGCCCGGGCCGCCTACTGGTGCCGCCTGCCCGCCAAGGCGCACGTGCGCTGGGTGCTTCCCGAAGACGAGGATCCGGCGCTGGCGGCCCTGTCCCGGCTCGCCGCCGCCGGTGGGCTGAGCCTCGGCGAGGGCACCCGTTTCGCCGGCATGTTCCGCGCGCACGGCCTGCTGGTGCCGGTATGGGATCTGCCCAACTCGCCCGAGGCGACCGACTGGGAGGAGCCGTTCGGCGACTTCGCCGGGCGTTACGCCCGTGCGTTGGAGGTCACCGGGGGCCTGGATCCGGCCGAGCGACGCGCGCGACAGGGGCTCCTGGCCCGTCAGTTGACCTTGCGGTAGGTAGGGTGTTGTCTGGCCGCGGCGGGATCCGCCCGGTGTTGCAATTTGGCGACCTGCGGTTTAGCTGGTTGCGGTTTGGCTCATTGCGGTTTTGCGGATTTCGGGAGTCGATGCGTTGAGTCCACGTGAATACGGAATTCACTCAATTCTCAACCCCTATCGATACGCACCACCGACACCTACGGTGATGAGACCAACCCCCTTAGTGGAGGTGCGTCATGATCACTCGTGACCATCCATCGCATCCCTCCTCCACCACCCATCCGCAGCCGACGCGACCGGAGACCCCGGCCGCGTTGTCAACCGGCTCCACCGCCAAGGGATGGCTCGCACGCCGTCGTGAGGCCCGCCGGCTGCGCCGCAACGTCGCGGCGACCCAGCGGGTGGCCCACCGCGTCGAGCTACTGGGTCCACAGTGGCGAATCGTCGACTACCACGTGGAGGACCCGGACTTTCTCGCCGTCGGCCCCGGCGGCATCTTCCAGGTGACCGTGGCCGACCACGGGCGCTCGCGGGTCCAGATAGCCGGCGAGGTGGTCCAGATCGACGGCCAGCGCCCGCCGTACGTCTCCCTGGCCCGTCGGGACGCCGCCCGCATTTCCGCGCAGATGTCGCGGCTGGCCGGGCGTCGTATTCCGGTCATTCCCGTTGTCGCATTCATGGGTACGGGCGAAATTGTCTACTATGGACAACCGCCCAAGGGGTGCGTCGTCTCGTCGTACCGCGATATCGGTAAGGCGCTCAATGCGCACGGCAGCCGGATCGCCCCCCACACCATCGAGAAGCTCACCATTCTCGCTGGACACGTCGACAGCGGAACGGTCGGCCAATTTTTACCAACGTGACACCGTGGAAATCGAGCCGCGGTCACGAGGCTGACAACGGCCGCCTTCGGGCGCTAGCGTCGACACCGAAGGAGGTGCCGGCGTTGGCGCACGTGGAGCTCTCGTTGTGGCCGAACGTGAACTCCGGCTCGCTGGAGCTGTGGGGTTTCGTGGTGTCCATGGCCTCCGAGCCGTGCGTCGTTCTCGACAGCGAGGGCGTCGTGGTCGCCGCCTCGCCCGGGTGCCGCCAGCTGCTCGGCATCGAGCCGGCCGAGTCGGTCGGCCTGCGCCTGGCCGACGAGGTCCTGCGCCTGCTCGACTTCAACGCCGTGTCGGGCGAGCTGCGTGGCTGGGAGGTGGACGTGATCCCGCCGCTGCTCGCCATCAAGTCGGGCGGGTTGGCCCGCGGGCTCGTACGGATCTCCGGCGGCGCGGGCGGATCCCGCACCGTGGACGCGGTCTCCACGCCCCTGAAGCAGGCCGGCGAGGTGGTCGGGTCGCTCACGTTCTTCAACCCCGTCTCCTGACCGCCTCACCGAAGATCTATGGCGGGGTGGCATGGAACCTGGTCGCCTGGTGCCCTAGCCTCGACTCGTGTTGGATCTCGTCCTGCTTCCGGAGGACTACGCTGTGTGCCGCATGGCGGCCGGCAGCGGGCTCCCCGCCGGGCTGGAGGGGTCCGACGGCGTGGTGTCCGTGACCTGGACGCCGGACGAGACCTCGATCATCTGCACGGCCGACCTGGCCCCGGACGGCGCGATGGTGAACACCCCGTGGCGGTGCCTGCGGGTCAACGGACCGGTCAACCTGGCCCTGACCGGGATCTTCGCCTCGCTGGTCAATCCGCTGGCCGAGGCCCGGGTCAACATCTTCGCGTTCTCCACCCACGACACGGACTACGTGCTCGTGCCGGCGGTCCGGCTCGGCGAGGCCCTGGCCGCGCTCACGGCCGCCGGTCACCGGCTCGCCACGTAGGCTGGCGCTCATGCAAAGGCCGCGCCGGTACGTGTACCTCGGTCCGGAGGGGACATTCGCCGAGCAGGCGCTGCGTACCCTCCGCCCGGGTCGGGACGCGTCGGTCGTGTCCGCCCGCAGCGTGCCCGAGGCGCTCGACGCCGTGCGCGCCGATGAGGCCGACGCCGCCCTGGTCCCGCTGGAGAACTCGGTCGGCGGAGCCGTCGGGGTCACGCTGGACGAGCTGGCCGGCGGCACGCCCCTGGTCATCACGCGCGAGGTCGTACTGCCGGTCGACTTCGTTCTCGCCGCCCGCACCGCCTCGGCCCTGGACACGGTCGGCACCGTCGCGGCGCACCCGCAGGCGGCCACCCAGTGCCGGGGCTGGCTGCGGGCCCACCTGCCGGCGGCCACCGTGGTCGACGTCCTCTCCAACGGCGCGGCCGCCGAGGGCGTCGCGTCCGGCGCCTACCAGGCGGCGATCTGCGCGCCGATCGGGGCGGAGCGCCACCGGCTGGTCATCCTGGCCAAGGACATCGCCGACCATCCGGAGGCGATGACCCGGTTCGCTCTCGTCGAGCGGCCCGGGCCACCGACCCCGCCGACCGGCGATGACGTGACGTCGCTGGTCGTCTACATCTCCCACGACCGGGTCGGCGCTCTGCTGGCCGTGCTCACCGAGCTGGCCGTACGGGGCGTCAACCTCACCCGGATCGAGTCCCGGCCCACGGGCGAGAAGCTCGGCCGGTACGCGTTCTTCCTCGACTGCACGGGACATCTGGCCGAGGCCCGCATGGGCGAGGCGCTGATGGGGCTGCGCCGGGTCAGCGCCGATGTGCGGTTCCTCGGCTCCTATCCCCGGGCCCGCGCGCGCGACGCCGGTGGCAAGCCCGCGGTCCAGGCGCCGCCGGGCACCTCGGACGCGGACTTCGCCGACGCGGCCGCGTGGCTGGCCCGGATCCGATCCGGCCAGCCATAACCGGCCGCGGCGTGGGCCAGTCCACAATCGACAGTAGTGCGGCTAGTCCCAGCCGAGCTCGTGCAATCGTTTGTCATCGATGCCGAAATGGTGCGCGATCTCGTGCACGACGGTCGTCGCCACCTCCTCCACCACGTCGTCCTCGGTCTCGCACACGCGCAACGTCGGGTTCCGGTAGATGGTGATGCGGTCGGGTAGGACGCCCGAGTAGTCCCATCCCCGCGCGGTGAGGGCATACCCCTCGTACAGGCCGAGCAGGTCGGGCTCGCCGGCCTCGGGGTCGTCCTGCACGAGTACCACGACGTTGTTCATGAGCCCGAGCAGCTCCTCGGGTACCTCGTCCAGGGCTTCGGCCACGAGTTCCTCGAACCGCTCCCGGCTCATCCGCACCGGCATGCCGCGATTATGCCGTCGCGTCCGGTCCACCGCGTCGGCGCCATGGCGCGAGGCGACCCAGCGCCGGCCCCTAGGGGGTGATTCCGGTGTACACCCCGGTGCCGTCCCGGATGTGTCGGACCATCGACGCACGCGAACCTTGACCGGTGACGGTACTGCTGTTGCTGATCGACCCGGCGCTCGTGTCGGTGTCGCTCGTGGTGTGGGCGTGGGCGGCGCTGCGGGTGGCCGCGCTTCCGTCCGCCGCCACGCCGCGGGGGATCGCCCGCGGGGTCGCTGTCGTGCTGGCCCTCGTGGCGGTCGGCGTCGTGCTGCTCGTCGCCCGCATCGCCGTGGTGAGCGGCCTGGCCTCCGCTGGCTGGTGGCTGGTCCGGGAAAGCGTCGTGCTCGGGCTGCCGCTGGTCGGCGTTCCGGCGCTGGGCGTGCTGGCGTTCGCCGTACCGCGGCTGATCGCGCTGCTGCGTACGGCGGTGGCGTTCAACGGGATCGATGCCATGCCGCCATCGCTGCGCCGCGACGCGGCCCATCCGCTGGTCGGGCTGCCGGTGGAGTTGGCCGCGTACGGGGCCGTGGGCGCCGCGGTGGTGCTGTCGTTCGTCACGCACCCGGTTACGGCCTCGCTCGGCCTCGTCACGGGGGTGGCGGTCGCGGCGCTCGTGACGTGGCGGCTGGCCCACGTCCGGCACGCGCGCCTCGCCACGGACGTGGTCGTGCGCCTGCGGCGGGCACGCTGGTGAACCTTGGGCACTGCGGGGGCACCTTATGGGCCTTCGGGCGCGTAAGAGTGCCCCCGCAGTGCCCAAGCACGGGGATCAGGCGAGCTTCGCGCTCACCACCGTGACCTGGGTACCCGGCGAGAGCAGCCGGGAGATGGGGCAGTTCTCCTTGGAGATCTCGACGCTCTTGGTGAACTCCGCCTCATCGATGCCCGGCACCTCGGCCGAGGTGGACAGCTCGATGCGGGTCACGGTTTGCTTGCCGTCCACCGGTTCGAGGTGGACGTTCGCCGTGGTCTCGATCGACGTGGGCGGATGTCCGGCGTCGGCGAGCACCTTGGAGAGGAACATGGAGAAGCAGCCGGCCTGGGCCGCGCCGATCAGCTCCTCCGGGTTCGTCCCCTCGCCCTCCTCGAAGCGCGACTTGAACGAGAAGTTGCCCTCATAACCGCCCTTGCCGGTCCGCATGACCCCGGCGCCCTCGGTGAGCGTGCCCGTCCAGCGGGCCGAAGCAGTACGAATAGCCATGAGAGCGACGCTAGCAGTGCCTCGTTCCGCTCGCTCCGCCCGCGCGGCCCTCCGGCCTTCTGGGCACTATGGGTGCGTGGCGGACGCGGTGGTGATCGGAGCTGGGCACAACGGTCTGGTCGCCGCCGCCTACCTGGCCCGGGCCGGCCTCGACGTGGAGGTGCTGGAGCGCCGGCCGGTCGTGGGCGGGGCGGCCGTCTCCGAGCACCCGTTCGGCCCGGACTTCACGGTGACCTCGCTGTCGTACGTCATCAGCCTGCTCGACCCCGGCCTGGTGCGGGATCTCCGGCTGGACCAGCGCGGCCTGCACGTCTATCCGCAGGGCCCGTACTTCGCGCCCCGCCGCGACGGTGGGCACCTTTTCCTGGCCGACGACCCGGGCCGTCGCCGCGAGGAGATCGCCAAGTTCTCCCGGGCCGACGCCGAGGCGTACGAGGCCTTCACCGAGTGGCTCGGCCGGCTCGGCCGTCTGGTCACGCCGCTGCTGAGCCGGATACCGCCCCGGCTGGGCTCCAAGGCGCCGCGCGACCTGGTCGGCCAGGCCGGCCTGCTGGGCACCCTGCGCCGGGTCGACGTGCGGACGGCGTTCGACCTGACCCGGCTGTTCAGCGCGAGCGTGGCCGACATCGTCGAGGAGCGTTTCGCCTCCGACGCCATGCGGGGCGTGCTCAGCGTTTCCGGGGTCATCGGCGGCTGGGCCGGGCCGCGCAGTGCCGGCACGGCGTACGTGATGCTGCATCATCACATCGGCCAGACCGACGGCCAGGTCGGGGCCTGGGGCTTCCCGCGGGGCGGCATGGGCGCCGTCACGGCGGCCCTGGCCGACGCGGCGCGGGGGTTCGGAGCGCGGATCACCACCGGCGCCGACGTGGCCCGTATCGATGCGCGGAACGGCTCCGCGCGCGGGGTGATCCTGGCCGACGGCCGCGAGCTGCCGGCCCGCATCGTGGTCACCACCGCCCATCCGGCGATCTCGTTCCTGCGGCTGGTCGACCGGGCCGAGCTGCCGCCGGACTTCGTCGCCGACATCGAGTCCTGGCGCAGCCGCTCGGGCACCGTGAAGGTGAACCTCGCCGTGGACCGGTTGCCCCGGTTCGCGAGCCACCCGCGGTTCGATCCGGCGGTGTACGGCGGCACCATCGTGCTGGCCGAGTCCCTGGACGACATCGAACGCGCCTATCAGGAGGCGCTGTGGGGCCGGGCGGCCACCCTGCCGTTCGCCGACGTCTGCATACCCAGCGTGCTTGACCCCACGCTGGCGCCCGAGGGCAGCCACGTGGTGAGCATGTTCTCCCAATGGGTGCCGCACACCTGGGCCGACGAGCCGAACGAGGCCGAGCTGGAGGCGTACGCGGACCGGCTCGTGGCCCGGATGGAAGCGGTCGCGCCCGGCTTCACCGGTTCCATCGTCGGGCGGCAGGTGATCGGACCGCACACGATGCAGACCGAGTACGGGCTCGTGGGCGGCAACATCTTCCACGGCGAGCTGGTGCCGGGCCAGATGTTCCATTGCCGTCCGGCGGCCGGATACGCCGACCTGCGCACGCCGATCCGCGGGCTCTACCAGGCGGGCAGCGCGACCCACGGCGGTGGTGGCGTCACCGGCATCCCCGGCCGCAACGTGGTACGCCAGATCCTGCGCGACCGACGACTGTTCGGAGGGCGCCGGCGCCTGACACGATGAGCCCGGAGCAAACAGGGGAGGGAGCGGGGTCGATGTCCACGGAATGGATGGTCGAGGAGCACGAGCCGGGATGGCTCAGCCGGTTGATCTCGCCGTACGGCGGGGGCCGACCCGGCACGGCCGCGGTGGTCGTCGGCCTGCTGGCCGCGGTCGCCTTCGCGCTGTCCCTGGCGTTCGACTGGGGCACCGTGACCATCACGGAGGGGCAGGGCGACGGCCCGTCCGACGGCACCGCCTACACCGCCAACGTCACCAACATGATCTCGCTCAGCCTGGCCTACCTGATCGGGGGGATCGCGCTGCTGGGCATCGTCGGCGCCGTCGTCACGTTGCCGGAGCTGGCGCTCAAGCTCCGGCTGGCCGCGCTCGGCGTCACGGCGGGAATGGCGTCCGTGGTGATCGCGGCCACCGTCCAGATGCCCACCGTGGTGACGCTCGGCATGCCCGGCCGGCTCGAGACGAAGTCCGCCATCGAGCTCGGACTGTTCTGCGCCTACGCCGCCGTCATCCTCCCCCTGGCCGCGATCTGGCTGGCCGCCCGCCCGGCGACCCGGGCCCGACCGGCCCCGCCGCCGGTCGTCGAGGAGGACTTCGCCGACGCGGACGAGTTGCCGGCGCCGGTGCAACGCGGGCTCTCCGTCTCCGGCGGCCCGCTGGACCTCACGGTCTCCCCCAGCTGACCTCGTGCCCCGGCGTCTGCAGGGGCACCCTGCGGGCCGTTTTCCGCTATAAGGGTGCCCCTACAGGCAGCGGGCCGGGGCACCGACAGCCTCCGGCAATCCGGATGAGCGCGACACGGTCGGCCCGGTAGGCTTACACGCCGTGATTGACCTGCGTCTGCTCCGCGAGGACCCCGAGACGGTACGGGCCAGCCAGCGCGCGCGCGGCGAGTCGGAGTCCCTCGTCGACGAGCTGCTGCGAGCCGACGAGGAGCGGCGGTCGAGCCTGCGGCGCTTCGAGGCGCTGCGGGCCGAGCAGAAGCAGCTGTCGAACCAGATGCGCACCGTCAAGGGCGACGAGCGGACCGAGCTGCTCGCCCGTACCAAGGAACTGGCCGCCCAGGTCAAGGCGGCCGAGGCCGCCGCGTCCGGGGCCGAACAGGCGCTGCGCCAGGCCCACCTGGCCGTGTCCAACGTGGTCGAAGAGGGCGCCCCGGCCGGCGGAGAGGCCGACTACGTGGTGCTGCGGGAGGTGGGCGACCGGCCGGAGATCACCGACCCGCGCGACCACATCGAGCTGGGCGAGATGCTGGGCGCGATCGACATCGAGCGCGGCGTCAAGGTGTCGGGCAGCCGGTTCTACTACCTCACCGGCCCGGGCGCCCTGCTTCAGATGGGCCTGCTGCAACTGGCGCTCCAGCAGGCCGTCGAGTACGGCTTCGTCCCGATGATCCCGCCGGTGCTGGTGAAGCCGGAGTCGATGGAGGGCACGGGGTTCCTGGGCGCGCACTCGGCCGAGGTGTACCGCCTCGAGGCCGACGACCTGTACCTGGTCGGCACGTCCGAGGTGCCGCTGGCCGCGTACCACGGCAACGAGATCCTGGATCTGCCGGCCGGCGCGCCGCGCCGCTACGCGGGGTGGTCGTCGTGCTTCCGGCGGGAGGCCGGCTCGTACGGCAAGGATGTTCGCGGCATCGTCCGGGTGCACCAGTTCGACAAGGTGGAGATGTTCTCCTACTGCCGGCCCGACGAGGCCCACGACGAGCACCTGCGGTTGCTCGCCTGGGAGGAGGAGATGCTGGGCAAGGCCGAGGTGCCGTACCGGGTCATCGACGTCGCCGCCGGCGATCTCGGGTCGAGCGCCGCCCGCAAGTACGACTGCGAGGCGTGGATCCCGTCGCAGAACAAGTACCGGGAGCTGACCTCGACGTCGAACTGCACGACCTTCCAGGCCCGCCGGCTCCTGGTGCGTTACCGCGACGACGACGGGAAGCCGCAGATCGCCGCCACGCTCAACGGCACGCTGGCCACGACGCGCTGGATCGTCGCCATCCTGGAGAACCACCAGCGCCCGGACGGCTCGGTCGAGGTACCCAAGGCCCTGCAGCCGTTCCTCGGCGGACGGGACGTGTTGGAGCCCGCGTCACGCTGACGCCTCGATACCGCCACCGGTCGGGTGTATCGTTGCTGGCCCGCTGTCCGGTGGGGGCTGGCGGAGCCGAGGCGGAGGCGACCAGAAGTCGCGGGTACGGGAGGCGGAATGGGCAGGGACGGGCTGCCGCGGCTCGTCGCGACGGACCTGGACGGGACGTTGGTCCGCAGCGACGGGACCGTCTCGGAGCGCGCGCACGCCGTGCTGCGCAAGGTGCGCGAGGCCGGGATCACCGTCGTCGGCGTGACCGGCCGCGGTCACCGGCTCATCGAGCAGTGCCGCCGGGACGTGCCCGCCGCCGACTTTTTCGTGCTGGCCCAGGGCGCCTACGTGCTCGACCAGCGCGACACGGACGCACCGACCGTCCTGCGCCGCGCGCGCATTCCCGGCGCGGACCTGGCCGAGGCCCTGCGCCGGGTGGAGGCCGAGGTCGGGCCGCTGACCGTCCTCATCGAGTCACTCGACCGGCCGCGCGAGCCGCTGTGGGGCGACGCCGAGGTCGTGTGGCCGTATCCGGAGTGGATTCCCTACGATCGGGCGAAGGCCCTCAAACGCCCGGCGTACAAGGGATTCGCCCACGCCGAGCACCTCACCGCCGACGCCCTGCTGGCCGTCGCCCGGCGCGTCGTCCCGCCCGGGCTGGCCACCGTGACGCAGGCCGGGCTGGGGTACATCGAGTTGACCGCCCCCGGCGTGGACAAGGGCAGCGGTCTGGCCCGGGTGGCCAAGGCCCTCGGCGCCGACCCGTCCGACGCGCTCGTGTTCGGCGACATGCCCAACGACGTACCCATGTTCGGGTGGGCGCGATGGCGGCGGGTCGCCGTGGCCAACGCCCACGAGGAGCTGATCGCCGTCGCCGACGAGATCACCGCGAGCAACGACGACGATGGCGTGGCCGCCTGGCTCGAAACCCTCCCCCTCTGACGCCTTCCTCCCCCCATGCCGCGTTGACCATGAACCTGGGTTCATGATCAAAGCGGACGGCGGGGTCAGAGGTACTGGCCGGTGCGGCCGGACTCGTTCTTGTCGTCGGACCGGCCCGACATGGGCGGCATGCCGGGGATCAGCGGACCCTGCGGGCCGGCTGGCAGGGCGGGGCGGCCGGAGCGCATCTGCTCCAGCTGCAGCCGGGCGGCCATCTGCTGCGCGACCAGGGCGGCCTGGATGCCGTGGAACAGGCCCTCGAGCCACCCCACGAGTTGCGCCTGGGCCATCCGCAGCTCGGCGTCGCTGGGCGTCACGTTCTCCTCGAACGGCAGCGACAGCCGTTCCAGCTCGTTGACCAGCTCGGCCGACAGGCCGCTCTCCAGTTCGACGATCGACCGGCGGTGGATCTCGGTCAGGCGCTGGCGGGCCTTCTCGTCCAGCGGCGCCGCCTTGACCTCCTCCAGCAGCTGTTTGATCATGCTGCCGATGCGCATCACCTTGGCCGGCTGCTCGATCATCCGCGACGGATCCTCGTCGTCCTGGGCGTCACCGGACGTCTGCAGCGTGCCGATCGGCCGGCCGTCCGGACCGACCACGACGACCGTCTGCGGCGCTTCCTGCTCCGACTCCTGCTGCTGCGGGGTTTCGCTCATCGCCTGCCTCCGCTCATGAGGCGAACCTCCAACCGATGTGCGCAAAGGACCACGATATCGTCGCGGCCGTGGGACGAGATTCCCGCACCGTGCTGACCGAGCGCGGGCGGCCGCCGGACCTCATCGTGGCGTACGGTGACGGGCCCGACGACGTCGCGGATGTGCGACTACCGCCCCAGGTCGGGACTGGTACCCCCGCGACACTGGTCCTATTCCTGCACGGCGGATTCTGGCGGGATGCCTGGGATCGCGCGCACACCGGCCCGCTCGCCACCGCCCTGTCCGAGCACGGACTGGTGGTGGCGACGCCCGAGTACCGCCGCGTCGGCCCGCGGGGGGTGCCGGTCGGTTGGCCCGACACGTTCGATGATGTGCGGTCGGCCGTCCGTCTCCTGCCCGGCCGGGTGGCCGAACGCGCCGGCGTCGAGGTGGACCGCCTGGTGCTGGCTGGGCACTCGGCCGGCGGCCACCTGGCGCTGTGGGCCGCCGGCGAGCTGGAGCGGGCCCCGTACCGCACCGTGGCGCTGGCCCCGGTCGCGGACCTGCGCGCGGCCTACGACCTCGATCTGGACGGGGGCGCGGTGGCCGCGCTGCTCGGTGGCGGCCCGGCCGACGTCGCCGACCGGTATGCGGCCGCCGATCCCATGGCCCGGTTGCCGATCGGCGGGCGGACGGTTCTGGTGCACGGTGACCGCGACGCTCAGGTGCCGTCCGACCTGTCGCGCCGGTACGAGTTGGCGGCCCGGGCGGCCGGCGACGACGTCACTCTGGCGTATTTGTCGGAGATAGACCATTTCCAGGTGATTGATCCGCGGTCGCCGGCCTGGCCGCACGTGCTGGCCGCGTTCATCGACGAACCCTCGCGTTGACCCACGCGCGGAATCGGGGTACAACGCGGGGGGACCGGACGCCGGGCCCTATGCCCTCGGGGAGGAAAATCAGTGTCCCAATTGGACCGACGCCAGGTTCTCAAGATGTTCGGTGCCGTGGCCGCGGCCGGAGCCGCCGGTGGGCTGAGTGGCTGCGGTTCCGACGCCGGGACCGGCACGATCGAGCGGCCCTCCGGGCGCACCATCACGGTCGGCCTGATCTCCCCGGCGGTCGGCGCCTACCGCAAGATCGGTGACGACATCTCCAAGGGCTTCAAGCTGTACCTCGAGGACCACGCCAACCTGCTGGGAACCCACTTCGTGAAACTGGTCACGCAGGACGAGGGCGGCTCGGCCGAGAACGCCGCCAACGCGGTCAAGAAGCTGTTGGAGGAGAGCCCCATCGCGCTGGCCGGTATCGCCAGCCCCACCTCGCTCACGGCCGCGGCCAACGCCGTCGAGGCGGCCAAGGTCCCGCTGGTGACGACGGCGGCGGCCTCGCCGACGCTGACCAACAAGCTGTTCGTCTGGCGGGTGTCGCAGGTGGAGGGCGAGGCCGGCCGGGCCCTGGGCGCCTACGCCATCGGCGAGGGCACCGCGGCGTTCGTACTGAGGGACCAGAGCCCGACCGCGCAGATCGAGGCGAGCGAGTTCGGCCGGGCCCTAGGCGACGCCGGCGGCCGGATCGTCGGGGAGTCGATCGGCACCGGCGGCTACGCGGGCCGGCTGCAACAGGCCGCCAACAGCGTCGCGAACACCATCTTCGCCTCGTACACGGGTGCCGACGCGATCGCGCTCATGCAGGCGTTCCGCGGTTCGGGCATCGAGCGCAAGCTGCTGGCGCCGGGCAGCCTCACCGAGACCGCCGACCTGTCCAAGTTGGGCCGGTTGCCGGAACGGGTCTACACGGCCATGTACTACGCGCCCGACCTCGACAACGAGATGAACCGGCGCTTCGTCTCCAACTATCACAAGAAGCACGGCGTACCGCCGAGCTCGTACGCCATGGCCGCCAACGACTGCGCCGCGGTGCTGGACCGGGCGCTACGCCTCACCGGCGAGGACCTGACGCCGGCCGCCCTGAACCGGGCCTTCAGCCTGCTCGGGCAGATGGAGAGCCCGCGCGGCATCTGGGCGTTCAACATCAACCGGACGCCGCAGCAGAAGTGGTTCCTGCGCCGGCTGCGCCTCGACGGCCAGGTGGCGGCGAACATGCTCGACGCCGACCTGCTGGTGCTCAGCTGAGCCGGCGGGCCACCGCGAACACGGACTGGCCGAACGGAGCCGGCACGCGGTCCAGCGCCCGCGCGACCGGAATCACCCATCGGTCGTAGAGCCGCAACGGCGCACCGTTGCGCGGCGTGCGGTCCAGCCCCTTCACCATCACGTACCAGGCGAGCAGCCCGATCGGGTTGACGTAGCGCAACCGTTCCACGGCCAGGCCGGCGCCGACGAGCGCGGCCCGTAGGCCGGCTCGGGTGTAGCGGCGCTGGTGCCCGATGTCGAGGTCGAAGCGCGACATGGCCGACGGGAACGCCGGCACGATGAGGACGACGGCGCCGCCCGGGCGCACCAGCGCGCCCATGTGCCGCAGCGCGGCCACGTCGTCCGGGATGTGCTCGAGCACGTTGAACGCGACCGCCGCGCTGTGTTCCCCGTACCCGTCGTGGGTGGTCTCGCCGAGCATCAGTCGCCGGATCCCGACGACCGGATGGCCCGCGAACCGGTCACCGAGCGTGCGCAGGCGGGACTCCTCGGCCTCGGTGGCTGTGAACCGTTCCACATCCCGTACCCATTCCAGCGCGTAGTCGCCGGTGCCCGAGCCCACCTCGATGGGATGTTCGCCCAGGTACGGGCGGGCGAGCGCGGCGAGCCAGCGCCGGTAGCGCACGGCCTCGGAGAGGTCCTCGAGCACCGCGGACTGTAAGGGCGAGTCTCCCGTCACACCCGACACGCCGTAGACTCTTCCAGACAGGCCGTCGCGCGTGGCGCGCGCCTGGTCGGCGTCCCCGGCTCTGGAGTCAAACACCCATGAAGTTGTCCATCTTGATGCCGGTGTACAACGAGCGCCATCTCGTTGCCAACGCCGTGAAGCAGGCGCTGGACGTGTCGTACCCGTGCGACGTCGAACTGCTCATCGTCGACGACGGCAGCACCGACGGGACGGCCGAGCTGCTGGCCGACATGGAGGACCCGCGGATCAACCTCCAGCTGCATCCGCAGAACCGCGGCAAGGGCGCGGCCATCCAGACCGCCGCCGCCCTGGCGACCGGCGACTACGTGGTGATCCTCGACGCCGACCTGGAGTACGACCCGGAGGACATCCCGAAACTGCTCGAACCGGTACTGGACGGGCGCTCGACGGTCGTCTACGGCAGCCGTACGTTCGGCAGCCACAGCGCGTACTCGTTCTGGTACGTCATGGGCAACAAGGGCCTCACCACCGCCGCCAACGTCATCTTCAACTCGTACATCTCAGACCTCGAGACGTGCTTCAAGCTCATGCCGCTCGACCTCTTCCGCGATCTGGGAATCCGTTCCGCGAGCTTCGGGATGGAGGCCGAGATCACCGGCAAGCTGCTGCGCCGCCGGATACGTCCGTACGAGGTGCCCATTTCGTACCGTGCCCGGACCCGCGAGGAGGGCAAGAAGATCACGTGGCGGGACGGCGTCGAGGCCCTCTGGATCCTCATCCGTGAGCGGTGCCGCCGGGTGCCGCCCGCCTGAGATGTAAGCAGGGGCACCCTACAGTCGTTTTCTGATAAGTAGGGTGCCCCTGCTTACACGGGATGGGTCCTAGAGGTGGGCGGTGATGGCCGCGCGCAAGCCGGCCGGGTCGAGCCCGTGGGCCGTGTCGTGGTCGGCCGGCGAGCCGTACCGGTGCAGGTCGGCCCGCCCGACGCCCAGCCCGAGGAACCGGTGGGGCACGTCGGCCAGCGCCTCGGCGACCACGCGGGCCGAGGTGCCGGCCAGGTACGGCTCCACGACCACGACGGCGGCGCCGCGGCCCTCCGGCGCGCTGGCGTGCCACACCTGCTCGCGCAGCCCGTCGGCGTCGAACGGGCGCGGCGTGTGGGTGTACGCGACCATCACGTCCAGGCCCTCGGTCGCGGCGATCACCGGGTCCAGCATCGGTCCGACGGCGACGACGACGCCCCCCGTACCTCGGCGCACCAGCGCCAGCCGGCCGTCGTCGTGCCCGTCCGGACCGTCATGTCGAAGGGCGTTGGCCTGATCGGACAGTCTGATGTAGACGGATCCGTCGCCCGACGCCGCCCGGCGCAGCAGCGGTCCCACCTCGGCCGGGTGGCCGGGCACGTGGACGGTCCAGCCGTCGAGCGTGTCGAGCAGGGCGACGTCGCCCGGGCTGAAGTGCGTCCGCCCGTACGCGGATCCGTCGTATGAGGCTCCCACGCTCACGAAGACCGCGCCGACGCCCTGGTGGTTGATGTCGAGCTTCACCTGCTCCCAGGCCCGCTCGATCAGGAACGGCGCGTAGGAATGCACGATGGGCCGCAGGCCGGTCAGGGCCAGGCCACCGGCCAGGCTCACCATGAGCTGCTCGCGGATGCCGACGTTGATGACCCGATCGGGATGCTCGCGGGCCGCCCGTACGAACCCGGCGGCCGAGATGTCGGCCAGCACGAGCGCGGTGCGCGGGTCCTCGTCGAGCAGGGCTCGCGTCTGGGTGTAGAAGGCGTCGCGCATGGCGTCATCCCTTCGTCCGGGTCCGCGCCACGACGACATGCGGGTGTACCGAGTCGTGGGCCCGCAGCGCGCGCTCCAGTTCGTCGTGGTCATGGCCGTCGACCGTCAGCGCGCCCCATCCGTTCACCGCGAAGCGTACGGCGATGCCGCCCGGCCACCCGTGCGTGCTGGACTCGTTGTCCACGACCACCACGGTGAGGCTGCCCAGACCGGTGGCGCCGGCGTACGCGATCGCCTCGTGGTTGGACCCCTCGTCCAACTCGGCGTCGCCGAGCAGGACGAAGACCCGCGGCTCGACCAGCCCCTGGGCCCGCAGGCCGAGCGCGACGCCCACGCCGAGCGGCAGGCCGTGTCCGAGCGAGCCGGAGGAGATCTCCACGCCCGGAACGAGCAGACGGTCCGGATGGTGGCCGAGCCGGCTGGTCCACGAGGCGACATCGTCGAGCCACGCGTGCGGGATGAAGCCCTTGGCGGCCAGCACGGCGTAGAAGGCGGCCGGCCCGTGGCCCTTGGAGAGCAGGAACCGGTCGCGGTCCGGCGCGTCGACCGTCTCCGGGCTCACGCGCAGCACCCGGTCGTAGAGCACCCAGAGCACGTCCAGAGTGGAGTGTGCGCTCATGGCGTGCTTCTCGTCGCCGGTGATGCGGGTGAGCAGTGCGCCGAGCTGGGCGGCGTCGGTGCTGGCTGTGACCGTCATACGCCTATACTGCAAGTTGAAGTTAACTTTAAATCAAGGGCCTCCAGATGCACGATTCCCTCACGATCGGTGAGTTGTCGGCCCGCAGCGGTGTTCCGACGTCGGCGCTACGTTTCTACGAGGCGCGCGGGCTGGTCCGAGCCGGACGCACCACCGGCAACCAGCGCCGGTACGACCGGGCCGAGCTGCGGCGGGTCGCGTTCATCCGCATCGCCCAGCGGGTCGGACTGAGCCTGGACGACATCGCGAGCGCGCTGGCCACCCTGCCCGGCTCGCGTACGCCCACGAAGGCCGACTGGGCCCGCCTGTCGGCGGCCTGGCGCGCCCGCCTCGACGAACAGATCGGGATGCTCGAGCGCCTGCGCGACCGGCTGACCGGGTGCATCGGCTGCGGTTGCCTGTCTCTGCAACGTTGCCGCATCTCCAATCCCGACGACCAGCGGGCCGCCGACGGCCCCGGCCCCGCCTACCTCCTCCACGACGACCCCCCACCGCTGCGTCGATCATGAAGTTAGGGTGATCCAACTGCGTCGATCATGAACTAGGGTTCATGGTCAACGCGGAAGTGGTTGCCGGCGACCGCCACACTGACGGGCGACGAGATCGGCCATGCGTCCGGGGAGGTCGCCGTGCAGTGGTACCAGAGTGTCCTGGTCATCCTGGCCATGGCGTGGGCGGCGTACTTCGTCCTGACCTGGCTGGCCGGGCTGGCGGCCCGACCGCGGCCGGTGCGGCCCGATCCCCCGACGCCGGACCTGCCGGGCGATCCGCCGCCGGCCGTGGTCGGGTACCTGGTCAATGGCTGCCGGGTGGACCCGGACGCGGCCGTTGGCACGCTGATGGACCTCGCCGCCCGCCGGTACCTCGAGCTGTACCAGCCGGCGAACGATCCCGAGCAGACCCTCGTCCGGATCCGCGAGGCGGCGCCGCAGGGACTGACGGCGTACGAGCAGCGGGTGATGGACCGCGTGGTCGAGGCCGCCGGGGCGGCCGGTTCGGTGCCGCTGGCCGAGCTGACCGACGACTACCCGAAGGAGGGCTACCGGTGGTCCGAACGCTTCCGCACCGAGGTGATCGCGGACGCCAAGCAGCGCGGCCTGACCAAGGAGCGGCCCATCGGTGTCACGGGGATCGCGCTGATGGTGGGCATCATCCTCGCCTGCGCCACCGGCACGGCCCTGCCGGCCGCCGTCATCGGTGGCCGGCTCGAACCCGGTGAGCAGCTCGGCACCGGCCGGACGGCTGTGATGATCACCGCGATCGTCCTCCTCACGTTCGCCCTCGTGGTCGCGGCCATCGTCCCGGTGTTCCGGTGGCTGGACGACGAGCACCGGTCGAAGGCGGGCCGGGCCGTGACCGCGCGCTGGCTCGGCGTGTCGGCCTGGCTGCGGGCCCACGAGAGCTTCACCGAGCTGCCGCCGTCGGCCGTGGCCGTGTGGGACCGGTACCTCAGCTACGGCGCCGCGCTCGGAGTCACCCCGGTCGTGTCGCGCGTGGCCGAGCTCGTCGAGGGCGCGCGGCAGGCGCTGTGGTCGAACTACACGGGCACCTGGCGGCAGGTCCGGGTCCGGTACCCGGGCAAGGGCCGCCGGTCCGGCTACCCTCCACTGACCATTGTGGTCAACGGCCTGGTGTCGCTGGCCTTCCTGTACGTCCTGGCCAGGTTCGCCCGGGAGTGGTTCGCGAACGAGCCGCTCGTCGTGCGCTACGCGGTCGGCGCGGCGCTGGTCGTGCTGGCGGCGCGTTGGGTGTACCGCGTGCTGCGGGCCATGGCGGACCGGCTGGCGCCGACGGTGATCGAGGGCGAGGTGCTTACCAAGTCCAACCCGCCGTACCTGCTGGACGTCGGGCAGCTGACCGGGCCCATGTCGGGCTTCGTCCGCAAGCGCATGACGACGGCCCGGCAGCCGTACTTCGCGGTGGTGGACGACGGGCGCTCGGACGAGACGATCGTGTGGACGGTGTATCCGGCCTGGCGCAACGCCGGCCAGTGCGAGAAGGGCGACATCGTGCGGCTCAAGGGATACCGGTGGTGCCGGTACGCCCGAAAGGTCACCGTGGTGCGCGACGCCGCCGCCCGGCGGGCCGAGGCCGCCCCGGCGTCGTAGGGTCAGGGGGCGACGAGCAGGACCTTGCCGAGGTGCTCGGACGACTCGACCAGGGCGTGGGCCGCGGACGCGTCCGGCATGGGCACGCGCGCGTGCACGACGATCCGTATCCGTCCACTCTCGACAACGGGCCACAGATGTTCCCGTACCCCGTTCACGATGGCCGTCTTCTGGTCGGCCGGGCGGGGCCGCAGCAGGGGAGCGATGATGCTCGCCCGCTTGGTCAGGAGGGCGCCGAGGTTCAGCTCGCCGCGGCGGCCACCCTGCAGCCCGATGACGACCAGCCGGCCGTCCGTGGCCAGCGCCTCGATGTTGCGTTCCACATAGGACGCTCCCATGATGTCGAGGATCACGTCGGCCCCGCGCCCGTCGGTGGCGGCCTGGGTGGCGGCCACGAAGTCCTCGGTCGCGTAGTCGATCACGACGTCGGCCCCCAGCTCGACCAGCGCCGCGTGCTTGGCCGGGCGCGCGGTGGTCAGGACGCGGGCGCCGTGGGCGACGGCGGCCTGGATGGCGAACGTGCCGATCCCGCTGCCGCCGCCGTGGATGAGGACGGTCTCCCCCGGTCGCAGCCGGCCGAGGTCGAGGACGCTGGACCACACGGTGCAGGCGGCCTCGGGCAGCGCGGCGGCATCCACGAGGGACACACCGCGGGGTACCGGCAGGCAGTGCGAGGCCGGCACGACCACCCGCTGCGCGTAGCCGCCACCGGCCAGCAGGGCACACACCGCGTCGCCCGGCCGCCACGCGGTCGTACCAGAGCCGACGGCCGCCACCCGACCGGAGCACTCCAGGCCGGGGTACGGCGGAGCGCCGGGCGGCGGGGGATAGTGGCCGGCCCGCTGCAGCAGGTCCGCGCGGTTGACGGCGCTGGCCGCCACCTCGATGAGTACCTCGCCCGGGCCCGGCTCCGGGTCGGGTACCTCGGCCCAGGTCAACACGTCCGGCCCGCCGGGCTGGGGGATCGTCACGGCGTACACGGGTTCATTCTGCCCAGACGGTCCCGGTGATGCGCTGGTACGCCTCGATGTAGCGGGCCCGCGTCGCCGCGACGACGTCGTCGGGGATGTCGGGCCCGGGCGGCGTCCTGTCCCAACCCGTGCCGGCGGCCCAGTCGCGCAGCATCTGCTTGTCGAAGGCGTACTGGGTCCGGCCCGGGCTCCAGTCGGCGGCCGACCAGAAGCGGGACGAGTCCGGGGTGAGCACCTCGTCGGCCAGCACAAGGTCTCCGGCCGGCGTGTGTCCGAACTCGAGCTTCGTGTCGGCGATGATGATGCCGTTGGCGGCGGCGATGCCGGCCCCGGTCCGGTACACCTCCAGGGTGAGCCGGCGCAGCGCCTCGGCGGTGTCCCGCCCGACGAGGCTTACGACGTCGTCGAACGTGAGGAACTCGTCGTGCTGGCCGACCGACGCCTTGGTGGTCGGCGTGAAGATCGGCTCTGGGAGGCGGTCCGCCTCGGTAAGGCCCGCGGGTAGCCGGACACCCGAGACGGAGCCGCTCGCCTCGTACTCCTTGAGGCCGAGCCCGGTCAGGTACCCCCGCACGATGCACTCGACCGGAACCATGTCCAGGCGCCGCACGCGGATCGCCCGCCCCCGCCACTGGTCCGGAACGTCCGTGGCCGACACGACGTGGTTGGGCACGATGCCGGCCAGCCGGTCGAACCACCACAGCGACAACCGGGTGAGGATCCGCCCCTTGTCCGGGATCGGCGTCGGCAGCACCACGTCGTACACCGACACGCGGTCCGACGCGACCATGATCAGGTCGTCGCCGTCGGAGTAGATGTCGCGCACCTTGGCCGAGTGAATGAGTTCCATAGCCGACGACCCTAACGCTGACGGACGTTGTCAGTGGAGGCCGGTTAGCCTGCCCGCCGTGAACAACAACTTCGACTTCCTGGTGGGCACGTGGACCTCGACGCAGCGCCGCCTGCGC